>Ga0306920_100000028_pt1 | contig 238684 bp, 224 predicted proteins | sample flu12Cox44000170_FD_204666 | JGI IMG/M metagenome (GOLD analysis project Ga0306920, IMG submission 204666) | Lab enrichment of tropical soil microbial communities from Luquillo Experimental Forest, Puerto Rico - flux4day.12C.oxic.44.000.170 (v2)... | ecosystem: Environmental > Terrestrial >... | reverse complement strand
GTCCACGCCCGTGTAGTCCTTGCGCAGGATGAAGTTGATCACGCCCGCGATCGCATCCGTACCGTAGATCGCGGACGCGCCGTCCTTCAGCACTTCCACCCGCTCGATCGCGGCAATCGGAATCGAGCTCAAGTCGACCGACGCCGAGCTTGGCGAGGTCGTGTTCGCCAACGCGTACGGTGCGACGCGGCGACCGTTCAACAGCACCAGGGTGCGCTGCGACCCCAGGCCGCGCAACGACGCGCCCGTGAAACCGACCAGCGTCGTGCCTTCGCCGGCCGCGGCGTTGAAGCTGCCGAACGACTGGTTCGCGCTGATCGACTGCAGCAGCTCGAACGTGTCCTGGAAGCCGCCTTCCTGGATCTGCCTTGCAGTGATGGTCTGCACCGGCAGCGCGCCTTCGCCTTCCACACGCTTGATGTTCGACCCCGTCACTTCGACCTTGATGTCGGCCGCAAGCACCGGAACCGAGCCCAGCATCGCCAACCCTCCGCCCGCGCCAATCGTCCACGCGACGGCCGCGGCACACGGCTTGCGTTTCCCAAGCATGTCGATACCCCCTGGAAGTGTCACGGTTGGAAATATTCGTGCGCCCGCGACCCACGCGATGCGCGTGAGTGCAGGCTATGCGACCCGAAATCCGGGCCGCAAGGTGAAGTTGGTCAACCGGAGGGTGTGGCCGGTGAAGCGTGCTCCGCCGCCGGCGAAGCGTTCGCGGGCAGCGTCGCTGCGCCCGTTGCGAAGGGCCGCGGCGGGGAGTATCGTAACGACCAAGCCCAAACAATGTATGTACAAGCGATGGCCTCGCTCACGAGGCAGGGCCGCTAGATCCGGGGAGCAGTAGAATGACCAGAGCAAGCCCGTCCGCGACCGCGGTGGTCGCGGCGTACGCGTCGCGTGGCGCCGAGTGCGCCTACGCCAATGTCAAGCTGATGGGCCGCGTCGTCGGCTCCCTTTATGACGAGATGTTCCGCGTCGCCGGCCTGCGCGCGAACCAGGTTGCGCTCATGTGGGCCATCGCCGCGCTCGAGCCGGTGGACCTCGGCCAACTAGGCGAAAAGACGTTCACCGACCAGACCACGCTATCGCGGACCGTCGAGAATCTTCGGCGCGCGCGGCTGGTAACGGTCCGCCCCGGCAAGGACCGGCGGCAGAAGCTCGTGCGACTGACGCCGAGCGGTCAGCGCGCGTTCGCCCGGGCGATGCCGCACTGGGAAGAAGCGCAACGCCGCACCGCCGAGATCCTGCCGCTCGGCGACCTGCGCGGACTCGCGCGGCAGGTGCGCCGGCGGGCGGCATAGAGGGCTAGACAGGTTTCCCGGGCCCGCGAGCGGGTCGCCGCGGGCCCAGCGCAAGAATCACAAGGCTGCGCGACACTCGACAAGTCAGCTGGATGAAAAATGCCGGGCCAAGCCCGGCATTTTTTCTCCGATAACGGCTTGAAAGAACAAAGCTAAGTACGCGGTCCGATCCGGACGCCGGACCGGGGGGCTGTCGTCTCCCTCACCCCCGTTTTCGTGTTTCCTGGAGAAGATCGACGGTTCATCCCGGCGATTTCATCTCTCTCCAGCTTCTCGAATGCCGTCCTGCGCTCGGTGATTTGGTCCAAAGCGGGTTGCAGGCAATGGCCTCGCGACCGCTGGAAGCTCGTCTACCGCCACCCCACCAGAAGAAATGCGGAACCGCGCGATGCTCCAAGGCGACTGGGGGTCCCCGCAGGAGCAGCCTGGCGTGCGGTTCCGCACGTTTCCCAGCGTACACATCCGCCGGCCGCCCGATGCGTTGATTGGCCGGGCGCGCACCCGGCGCGGCCACGCGGAGAGCGCCGACGGCGAACCGGCGGCCGATCACTTGCATGTGCATACAATGGCGTGCGGCGGCGCATGTTGACCGAGCGCCGGCAAGTGCGTTATCGTGGCGCCGGCGTACCATGTATATGCATGTTTCAGGGTCGCGGGGAATCGCTGCGTGCGGGGGCGGCAGCGAGCCCAGGCGCCCTGGGTCTCGCGGGAGTGCATGCGCATGAGGCATTTCGATACCACCTTCGTCCCCTCCGGGCTCCACGATCTGGCTTCGGGCGAGATCTTCGCTCCGCTCCGCGAGGAGCCGGGACGCGGGTCCTGGCTCACCCGGATTGCAGTCCGCTCCGTCAACCGCATCGCGATCGTGCAGGTCGACGACATCATCCGGCTCGAGGCGGAAGACAATTACGTGCGAATCTGGGCCGATCGTCTCTACCTGCACAAGGAGACGCTTACGTCGCTGTGCGCGCGGCTCGACCCGGCGAAATTTCTCCGGGTGCACCGATCGCACGCCGTCAACCTGAACCTCGTCCGCGAGCTGCGGCCGCAGCTGCACGGCGAATACCTGATCGTGCTCGCTGGCGGCACCGAAATCACGTCCGGGCGCAGCTACAAGGCCGAGGTGCAGCGCGCGTTTCTGTTGTAGGGCGCGGACGGGTTCATCCCGGCGATTTTCATCTGGCCAGGTTCTCGAACGCCTGGCTGCGTTGTGATTTCGCCCGCGGCGGTTCGCTCGCAATCGCCGGAAACGCGTCTACCGCCACATCTAGAATTTTCCATAGCGGTTGTACGCTTCGACGGGGTCCATGCCCTCGACCAGCGCGCGCCGCATCTCGCTTTCCGTGGCGACCACCTTCTCCGTTTCATCGACCACCTGCTCCACGAGCGCATTCGGGACAATAACGACGCCGTCGCGATCGCCGAGCAGATAGTCGCCGGTCATGATGGTCACTTCACCGATCGTGATCGGCTCGCCGAAGCGATCCGGAATCCACCGCTGGACCACATCGGAGGGTGTGAGGAACGCGCAGAACACCGGAAATCCCTGCTCCAGCACGAGATCGGTGTCCCGCGAGCCGCCGTCGACGACATATCCGAGGACACCCCGCGCCTTGAGGGTCTGAGCCGAAAGCTCGCCCATCAGTGCGATGTCGTGATTGTTCGGCTGGCACACGACCACATGCCCCGCCGGCGCCTTGGAGAGCAGCGTGCACCAACCGAGCAGCGTCTCATGCCGCGACTTCGTGCGATCGATGTGCCCGGACACCGTCCAGACGGGCCCGGCGAGCCGTGTCCCGGGTGCGATCGCTTTGATCGATGGCGGCAGCACGACACGTTCGTGACCCCGCGCACGCAAGACATCGTGAACCGCACCGGTATAACAGGCGCGAAGACGCTCGGCTAGATTCGACGCGTTTGCTCGAGATAGTTCGCTCATGCGTAGATCTCCTCGCGACGCCCCCGGTCGGCTTCATTCGCCCACGCTCGTCCGGCTCTTGCCGAAGAAAAATACCGGGCTTGGCCCGGCATTTTTCCTCTATCCAGGATTCTCGAACGCCATTCTGCGTTGTGATCTTGTCCGCAGCGGTCGCGGGCAATGGCCTCGCGACCGCTGGAAGCTCGTCTACCACTACTCGCGACGCTTGGAAACTCCTCGTCTCAATGGCTTTCCCTGCCGACCTTCGCGCCGGACCCACCGACCAGAAAATCCAGATCCACGCCGCGATCCGCCTGCTGCACCGTTTCGCAATAGAGCTTCACCCAGCCGCGGTCCGCGTGCGGTTTCGGCGGCTTCCATTTCGCGCGGCGGCGCTTAAGCTCCGCATCGGAGACCGCGAGATGCAGTCGGCGCCCCTCGACGTCGAGCTCGATCGTGTCTCCCGTCTCGACGAGCGCGAGTGGGCCACCCGCCGCCGCTTCGGGCGCCGTGTGCAGCACGACAGTACCGTAGGCCGTGCCCGACATGCGCGCATCGGAGATGCGCACCATGTCGGTCACGCCCTGCTTCAGGAGCTTGGTGGGAAGCGCGAAATTGCCGACCTCGGGAAATCCCGGATACCCCTTCGGGCCGCAGTTCTTGAGCACGAGGACGTCGGAAGGCTTCACGTCGAGCTTCGGATCGTCGATGCGCGCATTCAGGTCGTCGATGTCCTCGAACACGACCGCGCGTCCGCGGTGCTTCATCAACTTCGGCGTTGCAGCCGACGGCTTCAGCACAGCGCCATCCGGTGCCAGATTGCCGCGCAACACCGCGATGCCTCCATGCGGCTTGAACGGCTTGGCGAGCGGCGTGATGACGTTCTCATTGTAGTTGACCGCATCCTTCACGTTGTCCCAGATCGTGCGGCCATTCACCGTCAGCGATTTCTTGTGGATGAACTTCCCGATCTCGCGAATCACCACGGGCAATCCACCCGCGTAATAGAAATCCTCCATCAAATGTCGGCCTGACGGCATCAGGTTCACCAGGCACGGGATGTCGCGGCCCAATCGGTCCCAGTCGTCGAGCGCGAGCCCGACCCCGATGCGGCCCGCGACCGCGAGCAGGTGCACGACAGCGTTGGTCGAGCCGCCGATCGCGCCATTGACCATGATCGCGTTCTCGAACGCCTCGCGCGTGAGGATCAGCGACATGCGCATGTCCTCGTGCACCATCTCGACGATGCGCCGGCCCGCCATGCGCGCGAGGACGCGCCGTCGTGAGTCGACGGCAGGAATCGCGGCGTTGGTCGGCAATCCGATGCCCAGCGCCTCGACCATCGACGCCATCGTCGATGCCGTCCCCATCGTCATGCAATGGCCGGCCGAACGCGACATGCACGCCTCGGCTTCGACCATGTCGGCTTCGGTCATCTCGCCGCGCTTCAATCGCTCGGTGAAGATCCAGGTATGCGTCCCTGAGCCCAACTCCTCGCCGCGAAACCGGCCCGTGAGCATCGGCCCGCCCGAAACGCCGATGGTCGGCAGATCGCACGACGCCGCGCCCATCAACAACGCAGGCGTGGTCTTGTCGCAGCCCATGAGGAGCACGATGCCGTCGAAGGGATTGGCGCGGATCGACTCCTCGACGTCCATCGCTGCCTGGTTGCGGAACAGCATCGTCGTCGGACGCATCAGCGTCTCGCCGAGGCTCATCACGGGGAACTCGATCGGAAAGCCGCCCGCGTCGAGCACACCGTCGCGCACGTGCTGCGCGAGCTCGCGGAAATGTGCGTTGCACGGAGTCGCCTGCGACCAGGTGTTGCAGATGCCGATCACGGGCCGCCCGTCGAACTGGTCGTGCGGAATGCCCTGGTTCTTCATCCACGAGCGATGCACGAGTGCGTCGCGATCGTGGCGGCCGAACCACTGCGTCGAGCGCAGCGGTTTTTTCCTCGAGGAACGGTTGCTCATCTTGGGCTCACGAGAACAGTGAATCCGGGGATCGAAAAGCGTCGATTCAAGGGGTGCATCCGCGTTGGGACGTGCGGCAACTCCGAGCGATCAACGTGGGAACGCGGCGAACCCTCTTACGACACCCGCACTCGATCGCCGCGGCAACACCAGAGCGGTCATGCAGTCGCGAGTCGCTGACCGCTTTTGGCATCGAAGAGATGGGCCGCGCCCGGGTCGATCGCCACCCCGACCTTTTCGCCTGGGTTGACGTTCGGGCGTCCCGTGGTCACCAGCGTGATCTGGGCGTCACCGACCTGCACGAGCAGCTCCGTCTCCGCGCCCGTCGGCTCGACAACGATGATCTCGCCGGGCACGCTCTCACGGCCGGCACCAGCCAGCGCCAGATGCTCGGGACGCACGCCGAGCGCGACTGCCTGTCCGTCAGCTCCCGGCCCCGGCGGAATCGGCCAGTTCACGCGCCCGCATTCGACGTAGGCATGGCCGTTCGCGCGCCGCAGGCTGCCGTTGACGACGTTCATCGCTGGCGAGCCGATGAATTGCGCGACGAACAGGTTGTCTGGCTTGTCGTAGAGTTCGAGCGGCTCGCCGATCTGCTCGACGCGTCCGTCGTGCATGACGACGATCCGGTCGGCCATCGTCATCGCCTCGATCTGGTCGTGCGTGACGTAGACAGTCGTGGTCTTGAGTCGCTGGTGCAGCGCCTTGATCTCGGAGCGCATTTGCACGCGCAGCTTCGCATCGAGGTTGGAGAGCGGCTCGTCGAACAGGAACACTTTCGGGTCGCGCACGATCGCCCGGCCCATCGCGACGCGCTGCCGCTGTCCGCCTGACAACTCGCGCGGATACCGTTCGAGATACGGATCGAGGTTCAGGATCTTGGCGGCCTTCGTCACGCGCTCGGTAATGACCGCGGGATTGACCTTTCGCAGCTTGAGACTGAATCCCATATTGTCGCGGACCGTCATGTGTGGATAGAGCGCGTAGCTCTGGAACACCATGGCGATGTCGCGATCCTTGGAGTCGACGTCGTTGACTGCGCGTCCGTCGATCGCTATCGTGCCGCCGCTGATCTCCTCGAGGCCGGCCAGCATTCGCAAGAGCGTCGACTTGCCGCAGCCTGAAGGCCCGACGAGCACCATGAACTCGCCGTCCTGGATGTCGAAGGAAATGCCGTGGATCACCTTCGTCGTGCCGAAGGTCTTTTCGATGTTCTGGAAGCTGACGGAGGCCATTGTGAATTCCTCACCTAACGAGATTGCCCGGCACGGGTCACGATTTCACCGCTCCCGACGTCAATCCCGACACCATGTAGCGCTTGAACGTGTAATAGATCGCCGCCGGCGGAAGTGCGTAGATCAGGCCGGTCGTCATCAGAAGCTCCCATGGTGAGTCGTCGGCGGACAGGAAGTGACCGAGGGCGACGGGAAGCGTGATGTTCGTGTCCTTCGACAGGAGCAGGAATGCGTACAGGTATTCATTCCATGCGAGGAGCAGCGCGTAGGTTCCGACCGCGACCAGCGACGGCGCCATCAATGGCAGGTAGACGAGCCGGAACAACTGCAGCGGCGATGCGCCATCGATCTTGGCCGCTTCGTCCAATTCGTACGGCAGCTTGTCGGACGCCTGCTTCAGCACCCAGATCGCGTACGGTGCGGCAATCGTGACCATCGCGAGGATCAGGGCGGATTGATGATTGAGCAACCCGTAGGTGCCCATCGCCTTGTACATCGGCACCGCAAGAAACGCGGCGGGGATGAAGTACGTGAGCAATGCGCAGTTCAGGATCGCCCGCCCGCCGCGCGTCTTGAGGCGGCTGATCGCGAACGCCGCCGAGGCGGCGATGAACAGCGTCAGAAATCCCACCGCCACCGCGATCACCAGCGAGTTCCAGAGCTGCTCCCAGAAATGATTGAGGAAGTAATGCTCCTGGTGGAACACGATGCTGAAGTTGCGCAGCGTCGGATGCTCGGGCCAGAGCCGACCGGAAAACGCCTCGTCCTTGGTCGAGATCGAGAACAGGAACAGATGATAGATCGGCAGCAGCGTCCAGATCGCGACGGGAATGCCGATCAAAAGCAGCCTGGCTTCGGTGAGCGCGCGCTTCATCTTCGGGTCAGCGCGACAGCCGCTTCATCATGAAGTAGACGAGCGGCAGCACGATCGGCAGCGCGCACACGATCGTCGCCATCGCGAGGTCGACCTGGTCGAGGCGCAGGTAGCGGATGCCGAGCGTCGCCAGAATGTGCGTCAGGTCCGCGGGACCACCGCCCGTCAGCAGATACACGCTGTTGAAGTCGCCGAGCGTCCAGATCATCGACAGGATCGTCGACGTGAGATACAACGTGGCGAGCGACGGCCAGGTCACGAATCGGAATTTCTGCCACGCAGTCGCGCCGTCGACGCTCGCCGCCTCGTACAGCTCATTCGGAATCGCGAGGCGCCCCGCGATCAGGATCATCGTCCAGAACGGCAGGCTCTTCCACACATGCACGAGCATCGCCATCGAGAGCGCAAGCCAGCGATCGTTGAGCCAGTTCGGTCCATCCTCGCCGGTCAGCCTGAAGATGAGCTGGTTGATGACGCCCCACTCCGGATTCAGCATGAAGCGGATCGAGAGGATCGTCGGGATCGACGGCACCGCCCACGGCAGAATGAACAGCACCGAGAGCCACTTGATCCAGGTTCGCGCGGTGACGAAGAATCCGGAGAGGAACAGCGCCGCGAGCATCTTCAGATTGATCGCGACGACGATGAAGATCAGCGTGTTCACGACCGCGCCGCCAAACACCGGGTCGTCGAACAGCTGCGTATAACTTTCGGGATGCCGGGCGAGCCACAGGCCGTATGTCACCGGATAGAGCACGAACACCGCGAAGATGATCACGTACGGTGCGAGCAGCAGCGCGCCCCACGTCTGCCACGGCGAGAAGCGACGCTTCCCCGGACCGGTCGGAGAGACCGGCTCGACGCGGGGCAACGCCACCGTTGACATCGATATTGACCGAGGGAAACGCAGCGTCAGCGGCGCTGCGCTTCCGCGTCGACGCTAACCCGCCACTTCCTTGATTCGCGCAATCATCTCATCCACCGCCTTCTCCACCGGCCACTTCTCGCTCACCACGCGATTCATCGCCTTGGCCCAGACGTTCTCGTTGTTGAGGATCGTGAACTTGTAGTTCTTCGTGAATTCGAACGGCGTCGTGCCCGCGGCGAACTGCCGCTGCACCGACGTGCGATGTGGGTCCGCAAGCCAAAACGACAGCCGCGCCGCACCGGACTTGGTCACCGGGTACCAGCGGCCGAGCGAGCCTTCGACGTACGGCGTCAGGTTCTCGTCCTGCAGCAGGAACGAAACGAATTCCTTCGCGCGCTTCTTGTTCTTGGAGTCGGCGAAGATGACACCGGTCTTGACCGCCGCGCGATAGATCATCGGCGAGCCGTCGGGCTTGTTCGGGAAACCGGTCGTCGCGATCAGCTCGTAGTAGTTCTTCTTCGCCTGTTCGCGCTGCTCGGCGGAAAGCGAGGTGTTGTTCATGTCATCGAACCACTTCGCCGCGATCGAGATCGTTGCGTTGTGCGTCATGATCGTCGTCTTGTTGTGGAACGCGACGTTGTTGTCCGGATCCTTCCAGGAAGTCGACGAGGGCGGCGTGCAGCCCTTGACGTACGGCGTCGTGTAATCGCGGAGCGCGTTGATCAGACCTGCACGCACCTTCGGATCGCTGACGAGCAGCTTGCCGTTGTCGTCGACGAGCTTGACGTTGTAGGCGTCCATGAACGTCAGGAAGGAGTAGTACGAGTCGCTCGAATCGACGCCCATCGGGAAGCCCGTCGCGAAGATGCGCTTGCCGGTCTTCTTCCTATATTCCGGCTGCGCCTTGTCGCACCAGAAGCTCCAGTATTCCTTCCACCCGGTCGGCAGTTCCTCGACCTTGACGCCGATCTCGGCGAGCATGTCCTTCCACACCTGGATGTGCATCGTCTGCTGCTTGAGCGGGAACGCGTAGTACGCGCGCTTGCCGGTCTTCGAATTCAGGAGATAAGTCGTCTCGACCGTGTTGGGCAGGAACTGGCCCTTGATCGGGACGATGATGTCGCTGATGTCCTCGAGCTTGCCGTCGAAGGCCCACTTGCCCGTGACCTGGAAGTCGAGCACGTCGATGTACGCGACGTCCGGCGGCGTTCCGGCGTCGAGCGCGGAAACGAGCTTCGGAATGCCATCCTGTACTGCGTACTGCGAAAGATCGACCTTGATGCCGGTCTTGGTCTCGAATTTCTTGATCGCCTCGTACAGCGCGTCGTCCTCGCTCTTGTAGAAGCCTTTCACCCACCAGACGACGAGCTTCTCCTGTGCGGCGACCGGTGCGGCCGCGCCCAGGATCCCCAGCGCGACCAGTGCCGCACAGAATTTCGTCAGAAGCTTCATGGACTCCCTCCTTTGTAGGCGATCGAAGTTGGCGTTGTGTTCACGCGGCAGTGTCGACTTCGAACGGCCGACTCGCTCGCGCTGGAATTGCAAAAAGCGGTCTCGGAGACTACGGTGCCGCTTTCCGAGTGTCAACCTCATGTGTTCTCGCTGCTAGGGTGGGCACGCCTTCGTCGTGCACTCCTCCCGCGACGAGAGTCACATCACCGCGCCGAGATACCACGGGATGAACTCGTTCTGTCCGTAGCCGTGGATCTCGCTTTTCGTCCTGATTCCCGACGCCGTGTCGAGGATCAACCGGAACAGCTTTTCGCCGATCTCCTGCACCGACGCCGTGCCGTCGACGATCTCGCCGCAATTCAAGTCGATGTCCTCTTCCTGCTTGATCCACAGCGGCGTGTTCGTCGACAACTTGAGCGACGGCGCCGGCGCACAGCCGTACGCGGACCCGCGTCCGGTCGTGAACACGATCATGTTCGCGCCGCCCGCAACCTGTCCGGTCGCGGACACCGGGTCGTAGCCGGGCGTGTCCATGTAGACGAAGCCCTTCGCAGTCACGGGTTCCGCGTATTCGTAGACCGCGACCAGATTGGTCGTTCCGCCTTTCGCCACCGCGCCGAGCGACTTTTCCAGGATCGTCGTCAGCCCGCCCGCCTTGTTGCCGGGCGAGGGATTGTTGTTCATCTCGCCTTTTTCGCGCGACGTGTAGTCCTCCCACCACTTGATGCGCGAGATGAGCTTGTCGCCCACCTCGCGCGAGACCGCGCGGCGGGTCAGCAGGTGCTCCGCGCCGTAGATCTCCGGCGTCTCCGACAGGATGGCGCTTCCCCCGTGTCGCACCAGAAGATCGACTGCGGCGCCAAGCGCGGGATTCGCGGTAATGCCCGAATAACCGTCGGAGCCGCCGCATTGCAGTCCGATCGTGATGTGCGATGCGGGCACGGTTCGGCGCGTCGCCTCGTTCGCATGCGGCAGCATCTCTTCGATCATGCCGATCCCGCGCGCGATCGTCTTCGCCGTCCCGCCGGTGTCCTGGATGCTGAAGGTCCGGAGGAGCGGCCCTTCCGTGAGTTGCTGCGCGCCCAGGAGCGCGCTGATCTGGTTGGCCTCGCATCCCAACCCCACGATCAGCACGCCGGCGAAGTTCGCGTGCTTCGCGTAGCCCCCGAGCGTGCGACGCAAAAGCTGCATGCCTTCGCCTTGTGTATCCATGCCACAGCCCGAGCCGTGCGTCAGCGCGACGACGCCGTCGACGTTCGGAAACGCCGCGAGGCGCTCGCGTGTGAAGTGATCCGCCATGCCGCGCGCGACCGTCGCCGAGCAATTCACGGTCGAGAGGATGCCGATGTAGTTGCGCGTCGCGACGCGCCCGTCGGGGCGCACGATGCCTTCGAACGTCGCAGTGGGCGAGGCGAACTGCGTGGGCTTCAGGTCGGCGCCGATGGCGTAATCGCGCTCGAAAGTTCCCATCGTGAGATTGTGCAGATGCACGTGCTCGCCGGCGGCGATATCCTTCGACGCGAAGCCGATGATCTGGTTGTAGCGCTTGACCGGCTGCCCGCGCTTGATCGCGTGCGTGGCCACCTTGTGTCCCGGCGGAACGAGACCCGCGATGGTCACCTTCTCGTCGATCAGCGTCGTACCGCCGACCAGCTGCTGCCGGGCAATGACGACGTCGTCGTTCGGATGCAGGCGGATGGTGAGTGCGGAACGCGTCAACATGTCGATGTCCTTTGCCGATTTCAGTGCGCGCTCGAGCGGTCAACCGTGGCGCGCGCGACCGCAAGCTTGTCGATCGCCGCGAAATCCCAGTCGATGCCGAGTCCGGCGGTTTGCGGAGGCAGCGCGTAGCCGTCGCGCATCGCCATCCGCGAAGCGGTAATCGCGTCGAGCTGCGGAATGTGCTCGACCCAGGCGCCGTTCGGCACGGCGGCGGTGAGCGAGACGTGCAGCTCCATCAGGAAGTGCGGACAGACGGCCACGTTGAACGTCTCCGCAAGATGCGCGACCTTGAGCCACGGCGTGATGCCGCCGATGCGGGCGCAATCGACTTGGACAATCGAGCACGCGCCCCGTTCGAGATATTCGCGGAAATGCGCCGGGTGGTAAAGGGACTCGCCGATGGCAATCGGCATCGTGGCGACCGTGGCGAGCTCCTCGTGACCACCCAGATCCTCGGCTGGGAGCGGCTCCTCGAACCACGCCAGATCGAGGGCAGTGTAGGCATGCGCGCGCCGGCGCGCCTCGGAGACCGTGAATGCCTGATTCGCGTCGACCATGATTTCGAAGGTGTCGCCGACGGCACTGCGTACGGCGGCGAGTCGCGCGACGTCCTCGGCGATCGTCGGGCGCCCGACCTTGATCTTCGTCCCGCGAAATCCTCCTGAGCGTGCGGCCAGCGCTTCGTCGACGAGCTGTTGCGGCGAATGGTGCAGCCAGCCGCCCTCGGTCGTATACACGGGGACGCGCGGCTGCGCGCCGCCGGCCATCCTCCAGAGCGGCAGATTCGCGCGGCGGCACTTCAGATCCCACAACGCCGTGTCAATGGCCGCAAGCGCAAGGCTGGTGATCGCGCCGACTGCCGTCGCGTGCGTGTGGAAGAAGAGCTGCTTCCAGATGCCCTCGATCTCGGAGTCGTCGGCGCCCACAAGCCGTGGCGCGAGGTGGTCGCGCAGGAGCGCCACCACCGAGGACCCGCCCGTGCCTATCGTGTACGTGTAGCCGACGCCTTGCGCGCCGTCCGCGCAGGTGACGCGAACGATCGGCGTCTCCTGCGTGACGAACGACTGGATCGCGTCGGTGCGTACCACCTTCGGCGGCAGGTTGACCTGCAGGATCTCGATGCGTTCGATGCGCGCCACTGTAGCCTCACCCGTAGAAGAGCCGCGGCAGCCACAGCGAGATCTGCGGAACGTACGTCACGAGCCCGAGCGCCGCCAGCAGCGGCACCAGCCACGGCAGGATGGCGATGGTCGTTCTCTCGAAAGAGAGATCGGCGATGCGCGCCAGTACGAACAGCACCATGCCCATCGGCGGATGGAGGAGCCCGATCATCAGGTTCAGCACCATGACCAGGCCGAAGTGGACCGGATCGATGCCGAGCTGGTGCACGACCGGCATCAATACCGGCACCAGGATCAGGATCGACGCGGTCGGCTCGAGGAAACAGCCCACGAACAGCATCAGCAGGTTAACGAGCAGGAGGAAGACCCATGCGTTGTGCGTGAAGCTCAGCACCCACGCGGCGAAGTCGTCGGTGACCTTAGTTGCGGTCAAAAGCCAGCCGAAAATCGACGCCGCCGCAACGATGAACATCACAGTGGCCGTGGTCTCGATCGTCTCCATCGAGACCTTGATCAGCATTCGCCACGACAGCGTCCGGTACCACACGACGCCGAGGAACAGCGCCCACACGCACGCCGCGATGGCGCCCTCGGTCGGGGTGAAGATGCCGGTAGTCATGCCGCCCACCAGCAGCACCGGCGTCATGATCGGAAGCACGGCGTCGAAGCGGAAGCGCCAGTCGAGAAAAAGAAGCAACGCCATCCCTGCACCGAAAGCCGGGTTAAACGGAACGCCCGCGGTGACCAGGGCCCAGATGCCGATGGGAAACACGGCGACGATCAGAAGCTCCAACATCGCCTTGCCGACGCGTCCCCAGGCGAACGCGATGTCGCCGCCCCAGCGGTTCTTCCACGCGTAATAGCTGACCGTCGCCATCATCAGGGCGGCCATGACGAAACCCGGAAGGATGCCGGCCAGGAACAGCTGCCCGACCGATGTATCGGCCATCATCCCGTAGATGACGAACGGAAGCGACGGCGGAATGATCGGTCCGAGCGTCGACGAAGCTGCGGTCACGCCGACGGCGAACTCGGTCTCGTAGCCCTGGTCCTTCATCGCCTTGATCTCGACGGTGCCGAGCCCGGCAGCTTCCGCGATCGCGGTTCCGGACATTCCGGCGAAGATCATCGAGCCGATGACGTTGACGTGGCCCAGGCCGCCTTTGAGCCATCCGACGAGTGACAGCGCGAAGTTGTAGATGCGCGTCGTGATCCCGGCGTTGTTCATCAGGTTGCCGGCGAGGATGAAGAACGGCACTGCGAGCAGCGGGAAGCTGTCGAGCCCACTGACCATGCGGTGCACGACGACTGGCGGCGGCACGTCGCCGGTCAGGAGCACGTAGATGAGCGCCGCGCCGGCCATCGCGATCGCGACCGGGACGCCCGCGAGCATCGCGACCAGGAAGCTGCCGAGCAGCACGAGCGTCACGACGAAGCCTCGATGTCCGTGCCAGGCGACTCGAGCGGCGAGTGATGGCGGTGCGCGTTTCGCCACGCCACCTGGATCGCGCGTGCGAACGCGCAAACGAACCCGACGAGGCAGGCGCCGTAGACGAGGTTCATTGGCAGGTCGATGATCGTCATCCGGTAGTTGACCATCTTCTCCATCATCTGGACGGTCAACACCGACGCGAAGCCGAAGAACGCGATCTCCACCACGTCGACGAACGTCGCGAGCGCCCGGCTCACGCGGCGCGGAAGAAACCGGTAGAGGAAGTCGACGTGGATGTGACGATCGAGGCGAACAGCCGCGGCGATGCCCATCCAGACGGTCGCGATCAGCAGGTAGCGCGCGATCTCCTCGGTCCAGGCGGCGGAATCGTTCAAGAAGTAGCGTGTGAAGAACTGGTAGAACACGTCGAGGCCTAGCACCCAGAAGAGCACGAGCGCGACCCACGCCTCGAGCGGATACACCGAGAGGTCGATGGGCGCATCGCGGAGGTGAACGTGCCCCGTCGCGTCGAGGACGTGCTCCTCCGTGTCGTCGCCCGGCATCACGGTATCGGCAGGGTTGGCGGGTCGGATCATCGATGCGTGCGTGCTTCGTCGCCGGACGACGATTTAATCACTCCAGACGGGTCGTCTCGTCAACCTGAGCGACGCCAAGGGCCTGCTTTGCATTCGGATCCCTCGACTCGGCGGCTTCGCTGGCTCGCTCAGATTGTTGCCGGCGCCGCCGGCCGTCATTTGATTGCCTGGATCTTGTCCCAGTCCGCCTTGCTATAGCCCATCGATTCGAGCGAGACCGTCTTCATGATCGCGTCCTGGAAGCTCGTCTTGTCGACCGCGTGTACGTTCAGTCCCTTCTTGCGGAATTCGTCCGCGAGCTGCGCTTCCCGCTTCTTGATGTCCGCGGTCGCGTTAGCCGCCGCCTCGCGGGTCACGTCGAAGAACACCCTCTTGTCCGCGTCGGAGAGCTTGTTCCACACGTGCGGCGCGACCTGCGTGGCCAGGGAGTCGACGATATGACCGGTCAGGATGATGTTCTTCTGCACCTCGTAGAACTTCTTCGCCTCGATCGTCGTCAGCGGATTCTCCTGCGCCTCCACGGTCCCGTTCTGCAGTGCGAGGTACACCTCGGCGAACGCAATTGGCGTCGGGTTCGCACCGCAGCTCTTCGGCAGCGCGAGATAGGCGGGCACGTCGGGGACGCGCATCTTGAGGCCCTTCATGCCCGCGCAATCGTTGAAGTCGCGGTTCGAAGTCGTATGCCGGATCCCGTAGTACGTCATCGCGGTGATCTGGATGCCGGTCTTGCTGCGATACTCGTCGGTGAGCTCCGCAAATGCGGGGCTTTTGGCCCAGGCGATCAGATGATCGCCGTCGCGAAACGTGTAAGGGTAATAGCCGACGCCCAGCCGCGGCATCGTGCGCGCCGCGAACGACAACCCCGAGATGATCATGTCCACGGTGCCGAGCGTCAGCCCCTGGTTGATGTCCGATTCCTTGCCAAGGCTCGACGCCGGAAACACGTCGATGTGGTAGCGGCCATTCGTGCGCTTCTCGATCTCCGCGGCCGCCCAGACCGACCACTTGTGGAACGGCTCGGAGGTTTCGTACACGTGTGCCCACTTGAGCTTGGTCTGCGCCGCGAGAGGTGCGGCGAGCGCGAGCGTCGCGACGGCGAGAATCACTTTCAACACGGGACGCATGGTGCCTCCTGAATTCGTTTTCGTCGGTTTCGAAAGTGCAGTCCTGACTAGGCGCAGACCAGCTGCACCTTGGTCGTCTTCGTCTTGTCGGCCGCCGCGACGAAGGCCGCGACCGCGTCCTGCAACGGATACTGGCCTGAAAGGAGCGGCCGCACGTCGACGCGGCGCGTCGACAGGTACTGCACGGCCCAGTCGAACTCGATGCCCCAGCGGAACGCGCCGCGCAGATCGAGCTCCTTGGCCATGATCTCGTTGACGACGAAGGGCAGCGGCTCGTGCGGCAGCGTGCCGACCTGCACGACGACGCCGCCGCGCTTCACCGCCGCGACGCAGCTCTTGAGCGCCGCAAAGCTGCCGGAGACTTCATAGGCGACGTCGAACTGCGGCTTCGCGAGCGCCTCCGCATCGCGCTGCGCATGGAGGACGACATCGGCGCCGACGCGCTTCGCCTGCTCGAGCGGGCGATCGAGGATGTCGCTGACCGTGACCTTCGCCGCGCCGGCGAGCCGCGCCGCCATCACGGTTACGCAGCCGATCGTCCCTGCGCCGGTGATGAGCACCGATTTGCCCATCACCTCGCCGCCGCGATTCACTGCGTGCAATCCCACGGCGAGGGGCTCGGCGAAGGCGAGTTCGCCCAGGCTCACGTCACCTGCGACCGCATAGCACTGGCACTCGCCCATCACGAAGTATTCGCGGAACATACCCTGGACGTGCGGAAACAGGCTCGCGCTGCCGAGAAACCTCATGTTGACGCAGAGCTGTTCGCGTCCGTCGCGGCAGTAATCGCAGCGGCCGCACGCGTGTGACGGCGAAACCGCGACCCTGTCGCCGACTCTGACCCGTGTGACACCCGGGCCGATCGCGGCGACCACCGCGGAGGCCTCGTGGCCCGGAATCAGCGGCTCACGGACGACAAAGCTGCCGTTGCGCCCTTCGAAGTAGTAGTGCAGATCCGAGCCGCAGATGCCGCCGGCACCGAGCTTGAGAAGCACTTCGCCAGGCCCTGGCGACGGCGTTTCGGCGGGTTCGACGCGCAGGTCCTCTTTCGAGTGGATGCGGCATGCGAGCATGGTCGACTCCTTCCTACTGCAGCGTATCCCAGCCCTTGCTGAATCGCTTGTAGGCCTGATTGAGATGACGATGCATCGCCGCGCGCGCCGCAACGGCATCGTGCGCGACGAGCGCCTTCAACACTGCGCGGTGCTCGGCGATCGCGCTTTGCCAGAGCTGCGGCGTGTCGTAGTGGTGCTCGAGCTGCTTGAACAGCGGCCCCATACGCTCTTCCCACAACATCTTGAGCACGTGGACAAGCGCGCCGTTCCCGGTCGCCTCGGCGATCCGCAGATGAAAGGCGCGGTCGCCCGCGAGCGGCTGCTTGCCTTCCTGCAATTCCTGCTTCATCTCGTCGAGCGCCGCCGCAATCGCGGCGAGCTGCGGCCTCTTGGCGGCACGCGCCGCCAGCGCAGCACACTCGCCTTCGATCACGTAGCGAGCCCGCAAGAGCTCGAACGGTCCGGCCGTCGCCTCGACATCGCTCGTGACCGGCGCCTCCGTCGCGCCCCGGACGTAGATTCCCGACCCGATGCGCACCTCGACCAGGCCCTCGACCTCCAGCGCGATCAAGGCCTCGCGCACCGACGGCCGCGACACGCCGAGCTGCTTCGCGAGATCGCGCTCGGGCGGCAGCCGCGCGCCGGCCGCGTACTCGCCGCTGCGGATCAGCCCGCGGATCTGATCGGCGATCTGGCGGTAAAGGCGGCGCGGCTCGATGCTGTGGAAAGGCATGGGGTCGACGCTCTGCAAGGCGCCAGAAGGCGCAGTCTGCAAGGCTACTTTGACACGCAAAAGTGGTCAAGTGGTATGACCAGTTTAGGGAGGCAAGGGAGGACTTTCCAGGCGACGCTTCGGAGGTCGGGGGTTGTATGCCCACATGACCGCGCGTCGCGAAACGACGTGCAGGGTGACTGGCGGCCGCCCGGTCCAGTGAGCCTGCCAAGCCACGCTTCGGAGCTCGAGGGTGCCCACATCACTACGCGTCGCGAAACGACGTGCTGGCGGATTGACCGGCGGCCATTGGGCATTGGGCATGTCGAATCGGCCGTCCGGTCTAATCGGCCTGCACGTCGGACCATCGTCGGAGGATTTGTCTGGGATGGTTGCGAGAAGCAAGATCGGTCGAATCAGCGAGATGGAAATGAGGTAACCTTGCCGGCTCGAATTTCCAACGCGATAGGCGCTAAGTCGTCAGGGGGAATCTTGAGCGGAAGGCTCGAAGGCAAGCGGGCGCTCGTCACCGCGGCGGGCCAGGGCATAGGCTACGCCAGCGCGATCGCGATGGCGCGCGAGGGCGCGAAGGTCATTGCCACCGACGTCGACCCGAAGCTCCTCGAGCAGTTCGCCACCGTTGCAAATGTCACGACCCGCACGCTCGATGTGCTGGACGACGCCGCCATTCGGCGCACCTTCGACGAGGCCCCGCCGCTCCAGATCCTCTTCAATTGTGCCGGGTTCGTGCACAACGGCACGATCCTCGACTGCACGCCGAAGGACTGGGACTTCAGCTTCAACCTGAACGTGCGCGCGATGTACACCGCGATCCGCGCGGCGCTGCCGAAGATGCTGTCGCATTGCGCCGCGACCGGAGCGAGTGCGAGCATCATCAACATGGCTTCGATCGCGGGATCGATCAAGGGCCTGCCGAACCGATTCGTTTACGGCGCTTCGAAGGCCGCCGTCATCGGCCTCACCAAGGCGGTTGCCGCGGATTTCGTCCAGAAAGGCATCCGCTGCAACGCGATCGCGCCGGGAACGGTCGACACACCGTCACTGCACGATCGCATCAACGCGTATCCCGACCCGGCCGAGGCGCGGAAGATGTTCATCGCGCGGCAGCCGATGGGACGCCTCGCGAAGGCGGAGGAGATCGCGCCGCTGGTCGTGTTCCTCGCCTCCGACGAAGCTGCATTCGTGACCGGCAATGTGTACTCGTGCGACGGCGGTATGACGATTTGAGACGGCCTCTCCGTGCACCCGCATCCAACCGAATGACCCACGACCAAGGAAATCGCCCATGAAACTGGTTCGCTACGGCCCGCCCGGCAAGGAAAAGCCCGGCTTGATCGACGCGGAAGGCAAGCTGCGCGATCTGTCGCGCAAGGTGAAGGACATCGACGGCACGACGCTCTCGCCTTCGTCTCTCGCAGCGCTGCGCAAGCTCGATCCGAAGAAGCTGCCGTTGGTGAAGGGGCGTCCGCGTCTCGGTCCCTGCGTCGCGCGCCCGACGCAGTTCGTGGCAATCGGGCTCAACTACATCGACCACGCGAAGGAAACGGGCGCGCCGATTCCGGAGCATCCGGTCGTGTTCTTCAAGTCGCCGTCGTGCATCTGCGGGCCCAACGACAACACGATCCAGCCTCGCGGCTCGACGTCGCTCGACTGGGAAGTCGAGCTCGGCGTGGTCGTCGGCCGCACCGCACGCTACGTCGACGAGAAGGACGGCCTGAAGCACGTCGCCGGCTATTGCGTGATCAACGACGTGTCGGAGCGCGAGTTCCAGATGAAGCGCAGTGGCACGCAGTGGAGCAAGGGCAAGGGCTGCGACACCTTCGGCCCGCTCGGCCCCTGGCTCCTGACAGCGGACGAGGTCAAGGATCCGCAGAATCTCGACATGTGGCTCAACGTCAACGGCGAGCGGCGGCAGACCGGCAATACACGGACGATGATCTTCGGCATCGCGAAGCTGATCGCCGACGTCTCGAGCTACCTGACGTTGCAGCCGGGCGATGTGATCACGACCGGCACGCCGCCCGGCGTAGGATTGGGCATGAAGCCGACGCCGGTGTTCCTGAAGGTGGGCGACGTCGTGGAGCTCGGCATCGAAGGATTGGGACAGCAGCGGCAGACGGTCGTCGCGCTGAAGGAACGCAGATAGGTCGGCTGTGAGTGCGGGTCCGAAACATCGGATCCGCATTGTTTTCGCGGAAAGCGATCTTGGCCCGAACTCCGCACGCGTCCGTGCGCGTTCGACGTCTATTCGGTTTTCATTTGATCGGCGACACTTGAGTCCGCTTTGCCGGCGGGGCGCTTCGGTGACTTCTTCCCTACGTTCCAACATGGCAGCGAGGCTGCTCGAAAGATCGTGCGGAGTTGGCACCGACGCCATGTCGGAACGCAGGAAGAAACGCGCGAGTTCTCCCGGCGATCCCGATTGACCGCCGGTATCGCCGACCTAATGGCCTACAGTTTCGCGGCACGCACGAAACACGTGTGCGCGCCGAAGGGCCCGTTGGCGCTTCACTGGGCCGCTTAACACCTAACGCCGAACACTCAACCTACAACAGTCCCCGTCTCGCAAGATTGCGCATCAACGCACTGACGCCGAACGTCCAGGGCGCGATCCGGTCGGAGCGCTCCACGCGATTGACGAGCGCGCCGAGCGTCGGCGTTGCGATGGTCACGATATCGCCCAGCTCGTGCGCGAATCCCTGGCCCGGTCCGTGGCGATCCTTGGTCGGCGCGAACATCGTCCCGAGAAACAGCATGAGGCCGTCGGGGTACTGATGGTTGGGCCCGATCGCGTGCGAGACGAGATCGAGCGGATCGCGGCTGATCTGTGACATCGAGCTCTCTCCGTCGAGCACGAAGCCGTCGTCGCCCTCGATGTGCAGCGTCAGGTGCGCCTTCCGCACGTCGTCGATGGTGAAGCGGTCGTCGAAGAGGCGGATGAACGGGCCGATTGCGCACGACGCATTGTTGTCCTTTGCCTTGCCGAGGAGCAGCGCGCTGCGCCCCTCGAAGTCGCGCAGATTGACGTCGTTGCCGAGCGTGGCGCCGACCGTCCGCCCGCGGCTGTTCACCGCGAGCACGATCTCGGGCTCCGGATTGTTCCACGCGGACTGCGGATGAATGCCGATGTCGGCGCCCAGGCCCACGGCGGACATCGGCTGCGCTTTGGTGAAGATCTCCGCGTCGGGGCCGATGCCCACTTCGAGGTACTGCGACCAGACACCCTGCGCCACCAGCACTTCCTTTAGCTTAGCAGCCTCGGAGGAGCCTGGCTTCACCGCCCGCAGGTTTTCACCGATCACCGAGACTATCGCGCGACGCACGCCCTCCGCCTTCGCAGGATCGCCCCGCGCCTGCTCCTCGATCACGCGCTCGAGCATGCTGGACACGAAGGTGACGCCCGATGCCTTGAGTGCCTCCAGATCGCAGGGCGCGAGGAAGTGCGTGCCGCCGGCGTTGCGCGCGCGGGGATCCGATTGCCTTAGCACAATGTCGAGTGCGGCGATCGGGCGCGCGCTAGGGAGCTCGTCGATTGCGGACACCGGGTCGTCGAGCTCGAACAGCATGCTCGTCGTCGGGGCGATGCGCGAAAGGTCGATCACGCCCTCGCGCGTCACGCGCGCGACGATCGGGCCGTCGAGCTCCGGCACGAACACGCGCGCGATCAGATGAGCCCGATCGAGGTCGCGCGGCAGGCAATGGTCGACGGTCAGGCGTGCCTGCATCGGATGCAGCGAAGCTCGGGAGATACGTTTCGAACAGGACGGCTGGGCCGATGCATTTGCGATGGATTCTTCGCCAACGTATGATCGATTGGCATTGCGGCGACGCGCCGAACCGCCAGAGGATAGCGCGAAGTCGCTCGTCGCGAAAACGCCCGTCCGATTCACGAATGACGCTTTCTCCTGCAAGCGAGGCCGCAGCGCGCGAGCTCGCGCGCCGGCGCCGCCTCGATGCGCCCGGTCCCCGGCTCCCGGAGGATCAGCGGCCCCGCGACATGTCGACGGCGCTCGCGGTGCAGCGACGCGTCTCGGAGCTGCTCGGCTGGCCGATCGGTGGCTGGAAATGCTCGCTGCCGGTCGAGGATCGACTCATCGTGGCACCGCTCTTCGCGCCGCTGTTGCATCGCGGATCGCCTTGCCCGATCCGCGCGGCGCACGGCATGGCGCAGGTCGAGCCCGAGATCGCGTACGTGCTCGCGCGCGACTTGCCCGGCCGCTCGTCGCCCCATGGGGCGGACGAAGTGCGCGACGCGATCGGCGAAGCGCGCATGGTGCTCGAGCTCATCGGCTGTCGTTACCCGGCGCCGGACGACGTCGCTTACCCGGAGATGCTCGCCGACGGCTCCAACAACCAGGGATTGTGGATCGGCCCTGCGATCGAGGGAGGACTCACGCGCGCGCTCGAAGCGATCGAGCTCAACGTCGCCGCAGGCGCGACTACGCTGCTCGAGAAGACCGGCCGGCATCCCAACGGGCACCCGCTCGCGCCGCTCACCTGGCTTGCGAATTTCCTGTCGGAAGCGGGCGACGGCTTGCGCGCAGGCCAGATCGTGACGACCGGTTCGTACGCGGGCATCCTCGAGGTCCCGCTCTCGACGACGCTGCGATTCCGCTACGGCGACTTGGGCGGCTTCGAGGTCGCTTTTGCCGAGCGAGCGTAAGCGCGCGCCGGATACGTTACGATTCGAAGATGTCGACCGACGCGACCCGTCACCATCCGTCCGAAGCGCTCCTCTATCCGGAGTGCGAGCCGTACGCGAGCGGTTTGCTCGCGCTCAACGAGCGGCACGCGATGCATTGGGAGGTATGCGGGAATCCGGACGGCATCCCGCTCGTGTTCCTGCACGGCGGTCCCGGTGGCGGCAGCCTTCCGCATCACCGCCGCTACTACGATCCGTCACGCTGGCGGATCATTCTCTACGACCAGCGCGGCGCCGGGCGCTCGACGCCGCAGGCCGACGTCGTCGATAACACGACGCACCACCTCGTCAGCGATCTCGAGAAGCTGCGCACGTTCCTCGACGTCGACCGCTGGCTGGTGTTCGGCGGGTCGTGGGGATCGACGCTGGCGCTTGCCTACGCCGAAGCGCATCCGAACCGCGTGCTCGGCCTCGTGCTGCGCGGCATCTTTCTCGCGAGCAAGCCCGAGATCGACTGGTTCATGCACCGGATGCACTACGTCTTTCCGGAGGCGTGGCGCGCGTTCGCGGAATTCCTCCCTGAGGACGAGCGCGAGGATCTCCTCCCCAATTATTACCGGCGCCTGATCGATCCCGATCCCGCGATCCACATGCCGGCCGCGCAGGCGTGGGATCGCTACGAGAGCGCGTGCTCGACGCTCTTGCCGAGGGCCGATGGACAGTCGCGCTTCGACGACGAGGCGACTGCGCTCGCGATCGCGCGGATCGAGGCGCACTACTTCATTCACGATGCATTCCTGGTCGAGGACGAGTTGATCGAGAACCTGCATCGGATCCGCGACATCCCGTGCACAATCGTCCAGGGCCGCTACGACATCATCTGCCCGCCGGTGACGGCCGATCGCCTGGCGCGCGCGTGGCCGGAAGCCGAATACATCGTCGTCCCCGATGCCGGCCACTCGGTGCGCGAACCGGGGATCACGCGCGAATTGATTGCTGCGGTCGAGCGCATGCACGCGCGGCTCGCCGCACCGCGCTAGCGCCCGGAGGTCGCGTCAACGAGCGGCTGTCGTCTCAGCCACGGCGCGAGTGGCCGTCACGTCGACATCGAGCGTCACGTCATCGCTCACAATCGGCACGTACGACGTCATCTCGAACTGCGAGCGCTGAATTGTGGTACCGGCAATCGCGCGGCACAGCTCGATCGCCTCGCCTGCGCGCGGCTCTGCGCGCGGCTCGCAGGCGAATGTCTTCAGGTCGAGAACGATCGGGCGCGTGATGCCGTGGAGCGTCAGCGCTCCGTGGACACGAGCCGGCCGGTCGGCGTTCCATTCCACACGTGTCGACCTGAACCGGATCTCGGGATAGCGCTCTACGTCCAGCATACCGTCGCCACGCACGAACGCGTCGCGCACGCTCCATCCGGTGTCGACCGAAGTGGCGTCGACGACGAATTCGATCCGGCCGCTCTTCGTGTCCTTGTTGAGCGCGAGCGATCCGTTCACCTGTCCGAAACGCCCATGCTGCGCGATGAAACCGAACTCGACGACGCCGTACTCGACGCGCGTGCGGGTCGCGTCGATCTGGTAGCTTTCCGTCTCGGCACCTGCCGACTCGGTACCGAGCGCGAATGCGACGAGGGCCGCCAAGGTCACGCGGACGAGCGCGCTCGTATAATCGGTACGCTGTCGGAGAGGGCGAGTGCGGGGCACGATGGGCGAAGCACGAAGGCGCCTGCGCACCCTGACGGCAAGGTTCCGGATTCGATACGACAACGGCACGAATGCCAGTCTCAGTTTCCTTAAAACAGGAAGCATTCCTGAAAATCCCGCAGCTCCGCTCGGCGCAGCGTCTGCTCTTACATCCGCGAACAGCGTCGATGCAGCGATTCTTCCCATTTGACGCCGCAGCGCAGCGGTCATCGACCGCACCGTGCACGGTCGCAGGGCCGCAAAGCGCGTAACGATGAGCGCATCGACGGCCCCATCAGCGCCCGCCCCGGCCAACGCGGCGTGGCTTGCACGAAGCCGGCGTGCCGTCTGGCATCCGTGCACGCAGATGAAGACGCACGAGACGCTGCCGCTCGTGCCGATCGCGCGGGGCCAGGGTGCATGGCTCTACGACTTCGAGGGCAGGCGCTACCTCGATCTCGTGAGCTCCTGGTGGGTGAACCTGTTCGGTCACGCGAACCCGCGCATCAATGCCGCCCTCCGCGCCCAGCTCGAAAGCCTGGAGCACGTGATTCTCGCAGGTTTTACCCACCAGCCGGTGATCGAGCTGTCCGAACGGTTGTGCGCGCTTGGCCCCCCCGGCCTCAAGCACGCGTTCTATGCCTCCGATGGTGCGTCCGCCACCGAGATCGCGCTCAAGATGAGCTATCACTACTGGCGCAATCGGGGCTCACCGGCTAAGCGCCAGTTCGTCAGCCTGACAGGAAGCTATCACGGCGAAACGCTCGGAGCTCTGTCGGTCACCGACGTTGCGCTGTTTCGCGATGTCTACGCGCCGCTGCTCTCGGCTCAGGCAACGGTCTCCTGTCCGGATGCGCGCGTGGCGCGCGACGGGCGGACACCGGCCGAGCTCGCCCGCACTGCGGCAGCTGCGCTCGAGGTGCATCTCGATCGGCACCCCGAGCGCACCGCCGCGTTCATCCTGGAACCGCTGGTGCAGGGTGCGTCGGGCATGGTCATGTACGACCCGTCCTATCTCGTTCACGCGCGCGAGCTCTGCACGCGCTACGGCGTACACCTGATCGCCGACGAGATCATGACCGGCTTTGGCCGCACCGGAACGCTCTTCGCCTGCGAGCAGGCCGGGATCGCGCCGGATCTGATGTGCCTCTCCAAAGGCATCACCGGCGGGTATCTGCCGTTATCCTGTGTGCTCGCGACCGACCACATCTTCGATGCGTTCTACGACGACGACGTCGCGCGCGGGTTTCTGCATTCGCATTCGTACACGGGCAACGCGCTCGCCTGTCGCGCCGCACTTGCGGTCCTCGACATCTTTCGGGACGACGACGTCATCGCCGCCAATCGCGTGAAGGCGACCCGCTTCGCCGAAATCGCGCGTCCGCTCGCCGCGCATCCGAAGGTGCGCGATTTCCGCCACCTCGGAATGATCTTCGCTTTCGAAGTCGAATCGCCGCGCACCGATTTCAGCCGTTACGTGTTCCGCGAAGGGCTGGTACGCGAGATGCTGCTGCGACCGATCGGCAAGACCGTCTACTTCATGCCCCCCTACGTCATCAACGAGGACGAATTCTCGAACGCCGTGGCGGGCACGCTCGACATCGTGGAGCGCGCATGACGCAGTCGTCGATGCGCTTCGCGATCGTCGTCCTGCTCGCGTTCGCCGGCCCGGCGCACGCCGAAGTGCCGCGGCCAGTGGCGCGTGCGTTCCTCGACAACGGCATTCCGATGACGCATGTCGCGATCGTCGTGCAGGAAGTCGGCAAGCCGCGGCCGCTGTTCGCCTTCGACCCGGACCGACCGATGAATCCAGCGTCGGTGATGAAGCTCGTCACGACATTTGCAGCGCTCGAGATCCTCGGGCCCGACTATCAATGGAAGACTGAGGCCTACGCCGGCGGGCCCATCGCCGACGGCACGCTGCACGGCGATCTGATCCTCAAGGGCTACGGCGACCCCAAGATCACGCTCGAGCAGTGGCAGAGCTTCATCGCATCGCTGCGCGACACGGGACTCACGACGATCGACGGCGATCTCGGGCTCGATCGCAGTTCGTTCCAGCTGCCGCCGCACGACCCGGCGGCCTTCGACGGCGAAGCGCTGCGTCCCTACAACGTCGGTCCGGACGCGCTGCTGGTCAACTTCAAGTCGGTGCGCTTCATCTTCGCGCCGAACGCGGCGAACGAGGTGGAGCTGCGCATGGAGCCGCCGCTGCCAGCGGTTGCGGTCGGCGCGCTGCCCTCACCGGCGTTCGGCGAGTGCAACGACTGGCGCTCGGGCCTTGCCGCGCGCTTCGACGATCATCCGGATCGCGCCGCCGTCTCGTTTCCGGGACGCTACCCGCTCGGATGCGACGAGCGCGATCTCTGGGTATCGCTCCTCGATCATCCCCACTATGTCTATCAGATGTTCGCCGCCTATTTCAACGAGGCGGGAGGACATTTCACCGGCGGGCTACAGGAGAAGCGCGTGCCGCGCGGCGCGAAACTGCTCGCAACGCTCGAATCGCCGCCGCTCTACGACATCGTGCGCGACGTGAACAAGCTCTCGAACAACGTGATGGCGCGGCAGATCTTTCTCTCGCTCGCGCTTGCGACGACACCGCCGCCCGCGACAATCGACAAGGCCACGGACACCGTGAAGCGCTGGCTCGCGCGACGGAAGCTCTCACTGCCGGATCTCGTGCTCGAAAACGGCTCCGGACTCTCGCGCCACGAGCGCATCACGGCGGGCGGCCTCATGCGCCTGCTGCTCGCCGCGGATCAAAGCAGGGTACGCGACGAGTTCGCGAGCTCCCTTGCGGTCGCCGCGGTCGATGGCACCGTGCAGCGCCGGTTTCAGAACGGGACCGTCGCCGGACAGGCGCTTCTGAAGACCGGATCGCTCGAAGGCGTGCGTGCGCTCGCGGGCTACGTGATCGATGCTGACGGGCGGCGCTTCGCGCTGGTGGCAATCATCAATGATCCGAATGCCGCGCGCGGTGCGCCCGCGCTCGATGCGCTGGTGCAGTGGGTGTATCGCAACGGCGCGACGTGGACGCCCGCGCGGCAGCGCTAGCATCCGCACATCAAGCGTTCACGGCCATGCACCTTCTCGAATGGCTCGCCGAGCAGCGCCTCGAGCAGGCGGCACGCGACGGCGTTTTCGACCATCTGCCCGGCAGCGGCAAGCCGCTTGCGCTCGACGACGATCGTCTCGTTCCGGAGGATGTGCGAATGGCATACCGACTCCTCAGGAACGCCGGATTCGCCCCGCCGGAAGTCGAGGCGCGCAAGGAAGCTGCGGAACTGGCGAGAATCGTCGCCCAGGACGGGGATGATGCGGCACGACGTCGCGCGGCGATGCGACTCGCACTTCTCGAAGCCTGGCTCGAGAAGCAGGGGTATGCGCCGCTTGGAAATGCAGCCTATTTCGAGAAGCTCTTGGCCCGATTCGAGCGCAACCCTTGATGTTGCCGCCGGTGAAGCGCCGAAGGTGAGCACACGATCGCCCACCTTCGCTCGAGCTCGGGCTACATCCTGGGCGCCGGGCGCCCTTCCTGCAGGAGCAAAAAGCCGCGAATCACGCGGTAGAGCACCCAGATCGAATCCGCGAGCCAGATGACCCACGCGATCGGGATGCCGAGCAGCGTGATGAAGAACAGAACCCCCACGGCCGCCCACAGCAGCGAAAACCAGAACGTCCGGATGAGCCACCGGAAATGCGTTGCGACGTAGCTTCCCGCCGCGTCGCCCCGCATCACGTAGGCAACGATGACCGCGATGATGCCGATGAGACCGAACAAGGGCGCAATCACCGGCAAGCCGTGAGCGACGATGGCGGCGACCGCGGCGACGCCGAAGAGGACGTAGGTGATTTGTGCGGCGCCCAGCCCGCGGGGCGTCGTCGACGCCGGTGAGATCGGTACAGGTGGAATGTCGGCCATTGCAAGTCCCATCCCGGTACGCGCCGCACGTCGGCGCCCGCGACCTCCACGTGGGGTCGAGCCGTTCGCACCTCAAGCCTCCCCCTGCCCGACACTCGCGAATATCTTGGCCGCTTCAGGCACGAGGGACGCGCACGCCGTCGAACGTGTCGGATTCGGCCGACGCTCGAATGCGCCGCGGACCGACTGCCATTGCGGCCGTGCCGTCTGTTCGCGCCGCACGCCGGGGCTATAATGCCCTCGCGCCGCTAAAACCTGCCCGGCGACGCCTGGATCGAAGGTGCCTGGAATATTACAAGCGACGGAGCCGATGATGACAACTGCTCGTGAAAAGCTCGTGGACGACTTCGCGGCCGTGCTTGCCGAGGCCGAGGATCTGATGAAGCGCGCGGGCGCCGAAACCGGCCAGCGCGCACAGGACCTGCGCGCGCAGGTCGAAGCCAAGCTGCTTGCCGCCAAGCTGCGGCTGCAGGAACTGCAAGGTGAAGCGGTCGATCGCGCGAAGGACGCGGCGCGGTTCACCGACGACTACGTGCACGACAATCCGTGGACCGCGATCGGCGTCGCCGCCGCGATCGGTTTCGTTGCCGGCCTTCTGCTGAACCGCCGTTGATCGCCTGAAGCGATGAGCGACCCGGTCCCGCCGGTGTCGGATCGCAGTCTGTCCGGAGCGCTCGCGCGCTTCGTCGATTCTTCGCTCCTACTCCTGCAGTCACGCGCGGAGCTCGGCGCGATCGAGTTCGGCGAGGAGCGCGATCGGCTGCTGCGCTCGGCGGCACTCCTTCTCGCGGCGACGCTTGCGTTCATGTTTGCCGTGCTCGGCGTCGCGGGATTCATCGTCGCGTACTACTGGGACACGCATCGCCTCGAGGCGATCGCCGTCGTGACGATCGCGTTCGCGCTGATTGGCGGCGGATTGTGGTGGTGGGATGCGTCAGCGCGTCGCAACCGCCCGCCCGCCTTCGCCGCGACCCGCGCCGAATTCGAACGCGACCGCGAATGGCTGGCGCGGAGCGTCCGTCCCGACGAGCCCGCGGCATAAGCGCATATGGACGGAAGCTCCACGGCTGGTGACCGCAAGGCGCTGCTCGTCGCGCAGTGCGAGCTGTCACGCGTGGAGATGGCGCTCTCGCTCCAGGACGCGAAGCTGGCGCTCTCGCCGCCGCGCGTCGAAGCAGGATCGACCAAGCGCAACATCGCCGCGTTCGTGATTGCGTTCGCCGCGCCATTCTTCGGCGCATCGCGGATGAACCGCTTCATGCGCGGCGCGTCGATCGTCTTCACGCTCCTGCGCTTCTTCCGCCCCTGGCGGCAGCGGCCGCGGTAGCTACGACGACCGCAACTCCCGCCAGAGCTTCTCCATCCGCGCCGCAACGTCGGCATCCATGACGATCGGCTTGCCCCAGGTGCGCTCGGTTTCGCCGGGCCACTTGTTCGTCGCGTCGATCCCCATCTTGCTGCCGAGACCGGCGACCGGCGACGCGAAGTCGAGGTAGTCGATCGGCGTCTGCTGGACGATCAGCACGTCGCGCGCGAAGTCGACGCGCGTCGTGAGCGCCCATACGACATCCTTCCAGTCGCGCACGTTCACGTCTTCGTCGGTCACCAAGATTATCTTGGTATACATGAACTGGCGCAGGAAGCTCCAGATGCCGAACATCACACGCTTCGCATGGCCCAGGTACTGCTTGCGCATCGACACGACGGCGAGGCGGTAGCTGCAGCCTTCCGGCGGCAGGTAAAAGTCGACGATCTCCGGATATTGTTTCTGCAGGAGCGGCACGAAGACCTCGTTCAGCGCGACGCCGAGGACCGACGGCTCGTCCGGGGGCTTGCCGGTGTAGGTCGAGTGATAGATCGGATCGCGCCTCAGCGTGATCCGGTCGATCGTGAACACGGGAAAGCGCTGCACCTCGTTGTAGTAGCCGGTGTGATCGCCGAATGGACCTTCGAGCGCCGTTTCATAGCCGGAAGGATCGTCGGCATCGGGTCGCAGATGTCCTTCGAGCACGATTTCCGCGGATGCGGGAACATGCAAACCGTGCGTAATGCACTTCACGATCTCGGTGCGTCCGCCGCGGAGCAGTCCCGCGAATTGGTACTCGGAGAGCGTGTCGGGAACCGGCGTGACCGCGCCGAGAATGGTCGCGGGATCCGCACCCAATGCGACCGCGACTGGAAACGGCGTGCCCGGATGCGCGAGCGCGTGATCGCGAAAGTCCAGCGCACCGCCGCGATGCGCGAGCCAGCGCATGATCACCTTGTTGGGCGCGATCACCTGCTGGCGGTAGATGCCGAGGTTCTGCCGGTCCTTGTGCGGACCGCGCGTGACGGTCAATCCCCATGTGATGAGCGGCGCGACGTCATCGGGCCAGCAGGTCTGCACCGGCAGGCGCGAAATATCGACATCGGCCCCTTCCCAGACGACTTCCTGTACCGATGCCGAGGAGCGCTTCTTCGGCGCCATGTCGAGCACCTTCATGAACACCGGTCGCGTGTTGCGCCAGGCATCGATGAGATTCTTCGGTGGCGCGGGCTCCTTCAAGAACGCAAGCAAGCGTCCGATCTCGCGCAGGCTCTCGCGCCAATCCTTGCCTTCGACGCCCATGGCCTTCGCGACACGCTCCGGCGTGCCGAAGAGATTGCCGAGCACCGGAATCGTGCCGCCCGCGGGGGAGCGGAAATCGCCCGCAGGATTTTCGAACAGCAGTGCGGGACCGCTGTCCTTCAGCACGCGATCGCAAAGCGCCGTCATCTCGAGGCGCGGATCAACCCGTGCTGCGACACGACGCAGCTCGCCGTCGCGCTCGAGCTGGGCGACGAAGTCACGGAGATCGCGGTAGCTCATGTCCGATGAGACGCTCGCGGGGCCAAACGACGCGATGTTAGCCGATAGTCGCTTCGCCCTCTCGAGGATGCACACGCCCCAACGCCTCGATCCACTCCTGCGCACGGCGATCCCACGTCCATTCGGCAAGTAGCCGCTCGCGACGCTCCCACGCGCGCTCGAGCCAGGCTTGCGGATCGCGCCTGCGAATTTCAACTTGTTCCCGCGCCGCCTCCGTCCAGCGACCCGCGAGTCCCGGACCTGCGTGCACGACAAACGAGGCGAATCCTTCGAGCGTCTCCGGCAGTGCGCCAAGATCGGTCGTCAACGGATAGAGGCCGGCGGCAATCGCTTCGAGCGCGGAGATGCACGAGGTCTCGATCCACGTACATGGATAGGCCCAGAAGTCGTGCTCGGCGCAAACGCGAGCGAGCTCCGCTTGTCCGACCGGCGCCAAGCGGACCATCGATGGCGGCCGGTGCGCCCGCGCGAGCAATTCGTCGAAGCGCGCATCGGTCGTGCGATAGAGACTCATGCCGCTCAGCACCGTGCAGCACCAGTCGTCGGGCGGTGCGAGCGCTTCCCACGCATCGACAAGGACCTCAAGGCCGCGAAAGGGCGTCGACGTGTAGATCATCCGCGTCGTTGCCCGCGCGAGGCGCTCGGCGCGAAACGTATCGAAGTCTGCGAACAGCGCTTCGAATTGCGGCCCGACTCCATTGCGCAGTATCACGTGGCGCTCGGGCGCGAGTCGAAACGTCTCCGCCATGCCACGGTAGTGGAAGTTGCTCACGCTGATCACCGCATCCCACTGGCCGCGTATCTCGGCGTTCGCGAGTGGTGCGACGCTCGGCTGGTCGATCCAGTGGTGATTCCACAGACACCATGCGCAGCGCCATCCGACTTTCGCCCTCAAAGCAACCACGTTGGCGGCGTTCACGAAGACGAGATGCGAAACGCGACGCGACGCGAGGAAGTCCGAGAAATGCGCCTGCGCCGCCGCAAGGTCCGCCCATTCGACGCCGGCTTCGACAGTATCGCTGTCGCGTCGATTCGCGACGGTGACACCGACGCCACGCCTCGCGAGCGCGAGCGCGAGATGCGTCGCCGCCGATTGCGTCCCGCCAAGGGGCTCGCGCGCGCTGGTGTCGGCGCCGTACCCCAGCAGCGGATCGACAAATAGGAAGTGCAAGCGCGGCTTCCTGTGTTCTGCCTAGGGGCCGGCCGTCGCTTTTCGCCCGTCTTTGCGCACGGCGTTTCCGGAACGGGGGCGTCAGATCACCGCCCCGCTTCCGCCGTCCATTGCGACGATCGCGCCGGTCACGTAGCTCGCCTGGTCGGATGCAAGAAACAGCGCGACCTGCGCGATCTCCTCCGGCCTGCCGAGCCGTCGCAGCGGAATGCGCGCCTCCTGTCGCGAGAGAATTTCCGCCGTCGAGAGGCCGGTCATCTTCGCCTCGGCGTCGAGTCCCTGCTGCACGCGACCGGTGAGCGTACCACCGGGATTGATGCCGTTCACGCGCACGCCTTTCGGCCCGTAAGCCGCCGCGAGCCCGACCGTGGCGAGCATCAGCGCCGAGTTCGCCGCACCGCCGGGAAGATGCACCGGGCTCGCGGTCTTGCCGCCGGCACCGATGATGTTCACGATCGCGCCGCGGCCGCGCGCCGCCATCCGTTTGATGACGATGTCGGTCGGATGGATGTAGCTGAAGAATTTCGCATCCATCGCGTCGTGCCACGCCTGCGCGTTCAGTTCGTCCGGCGGATAGCGTTTCGCCGCACCCGCGGAATTGACGAGGACGTCGATCGGACCGAGCGCTGACTCCGCGTCGTTGACCATGCGCTGTGCATCGCTTGCGCGGGTGAGATCCGCCGCGATCGCCATCGGCTTCACCGGCACTTGAGGCAATCGCGCAAGGGCGGCATCGAGATTCGCGTGACTGCGCGAAACGAGGACAACGCGCGAACCCGCATGCGCGAACGCCTCTGCGCACGCGTAGCCGATACCCTTGCTCGCGCCGGTGACGACGACGACCTTGTGTTCGAGTCCGAGATCCATGAGGCTCATCCTTCGATGCCGCGTCCGCCACCTTCGACGCGCGTGCGGAAGTCGCCACGCGCGAGGCGATGCCGGCTACGGGCGCAGATGCTGGTCCAGGAAAACGTGCACGCGCGCATTCGCGAGTTTGCGCGCTTCGGGATTCGGCCCGACGTGCACGCCCTCGCCCGGATGCACGCCGTTCGGCACGTCGGTGCGCAGGATGACTTTGCCGGTCGGCGAATCGAACGCGTGATAGCTGTCGGCGTAGGTGTACACCTTGAAGTCGTCCTCGCGTGCGGCTTCGACGGCGCCGAGTTCGACGCAGGGCTCCGCGGGTGTCCAGTCGTCGATCTCGCCGATGTGCACCCGCGTCGGCGGACCCGGTCGCCAGCGATCGCCGGCCTGCAGCGGCACGCGACATCCGGGATAGAACGCGACCGCGGCGCGATAGAAAGGCGGGGACTCGGGACGGCCGATGAACGCCGCGACGTCGGGATCGCGCACGTTGATCGTCTGCAGCACCGTGCTGCCGCCGTGCGACCAGCCGACGAGCGCGACGCGGCCCCGCGCGATTTCACGGCGGGTCGCGAGATACGCGAGCGCGCCGAGCGCATCGAGCTTGCGTCGCGGAGCGTTGATCGTGCGCTCGCCGGTCTTGATCGTGCACACCTCGCGGCGTCCCCGTGCGCTGAAGCTGTCGGGGAACAAAACGGCATAGCCCTCCGCCAGGAACAGATCGGCGCGAAGCGCCATGCGTTCCGCGAGCTCCTGCTTGCGCTCGCCACGCGCCGAGTACATCCCGCCACAGCCGTGCAGCGCGACGATCGCCGGGTAGCCGCCCGGTGGCGGAGGTGTCGGCGGGAGAAGCAGCACGCCGCGCAGCATGACGGGCGCGCCGCTCGCGTCGCGATCGACCGACGCAAAGCTGATGTACTGCACGTTCCGCGCTTCCGCGCTGCCGGCCAGCGCGGCAACGAGGAGCAGCCATCCAAAACGCTTCAACCATCCTCCAGGAGCTCGGTCACGGCGCGCCAGGCCGCGATCTTCTTGTCGATCGGCTGCGTATACGCGGGACTCGTCGAGGGCAGCACCCGCGTTTTGTATCCGCAGGCTCGCCACACCGGCTCCGACTTCGCGGCGGTCTGGCCGTTGAAGCAGACGCCGACGAGGCCTTGCGCAACGCGCCTTACGCGGTCCGCCTCGCCGCGACGCGCATCGCGAATCGCGGCATCCAGGCTTCCCGCGCGGACGCAGGCCACGATCGTATCCCAGATCGCCACCCGATGCGCGCGCACCCGCGCAAGGCGATCGGTATACGACAACTTGGGCATTGGCTCGTCCAGGACGGCGCCCAGGATCGGCCAGAACTGATTGCGCGGATGCGCGTAGTAATGCCGCGCCGCGAGCGACGCCTCGCTCGGAAAGCTTCCCAGGATCAGAACCCGCGCATCCTCCGCGATCACGGGCGGCAGCCCGCGCCGCCGATGACTCAAGGCTCGCTCCACGCTCTCCTACTCACCACAGAAAATCGACGGGCTCATCCCGGCAATTTTCCTCTCGCTTGGTTTTTCGAGCGGCATGCTGCCTTGTGATTCTTCCGCAACACCCGCGGCTGTCAGCTCGCGAGCCCTGGAAAGCTCGTTTATTAACTACCACTGGCTCGGCCAGTACCCCTTGCGCACGGCGTGATCGACAACGATGCCGATGAAAACAGCGAGCCCCAGCCAGTGGTTGTGCCGAAAGGCGCGGAAACACCGCTCGCGGTCGCGGTTGCGAATCAGCCAGACATGATAGGCCGCGATCAGAGCGGCGACGCCCAGCCCGACGTAGTACCACGGACCCAGCTTCCTGACCATGCCCGCCCACACCATGCCGGCGATGTAGATCGCGTAGCACGCCGCGACGGCGACGACATCGAACCGTCCGAAGGTGATCGCGGACGTGCGAATGCCGATCTTCAGGTCGTCATCGCGATCGACCATCGCGTACTCAGTGTCGTAGGCGATGACCCAGAACAGATTGATCACGAGCAGGCACCACGCGTACGGCGGCACCGCGTTGTAAACCGCGGCGTAAGCCATCGGAATGCCGAACGAGAACGCGATGCCGAGAAACGCCTGCGGCAGCGCGAAGAAGCGCTTGAAGTACGGGTACGCCAGCGTGATTGCGAGCGCCGGGATCGACCACCGGATAGTCGCCTCGTTGGTGGTCGCGAGCACCAGCACGAATGCACAGAGTGCGAAGAACGCACCGAGGACCAGCGCTTCCCAAGGCGCGATGACACCGCTAGCGAGCGGCCGGTTTGCCGTGCGCTTCACATGCGCGTCGAACTTGCGATCCACCCAGTCGTTAAACGCGCAACCCGCCGAGCGCATCAGCCACGTGCCCATCACGAAGACCAGGATCAGCGTGTACGTCGGAGCGCCGTACGCGGCGAGCCAGAGCGCGGAGAGCGTCGGCCACAAGAGAAGCAGCGTGCCGATCGGCTTGTCGAGCCGGAGCAGCCGCTCGTACGCGTCGATGCGCTCGTGCCACGAAAGTGCGGCCCGTGTGGACGCCGGCTCGACGGAGTTCGAATCGGTCACCGAAGACTCTTCAGATCGGCAGCGCGAGCTGGCGTGCGCTCGGCCGTGCGCGCGGACGTGCGAGAAACGCCTGTGGCGTCGGATACGCAAGCAGGACGCGCAGCTCGCGTTTCATCCGCGCATTGACGAGGCGACGCGATTCGCTCATGAACGACAGCAGCAGCGGCGCGATGCGCTGCTCGGCCTCCTCCCAGGATACGCGCGGCGGACGTGCCAGATGGTACGCGTCGGCGAGCATGTCGAGCCACGCGCCGAGCTTGAGTTCGCCGTCGTCGACGATGTTGTACGCGCGATTGGGCGCAGCGTGGTACAGCGCGGCGACCACCGCGCGCGCCAGATCGTCGGCATGGATGTGATTCGTGTACACATCCTCTTCGGCGACGAGCGCGGGCGTTCCCTGCCGCAGTCGCTCGAGCGGGAGGCGCGACTCCGCGTAGATGCCCGGCGTCCTCAGGATTGCCAGCGTGACGCCTTGCCGCGCGGCCCAGGTCCGCAAACGATCTTCCGCGGCGAGACGGCGCCGCGCACGGGGCGTCTGCGCGCGACGCGGTCGCGTCTCCGCGACGTGCGCGCCGGCGCAATCGCCATACACGCCCGACGTCGAAATATAGACAAACCGCCGCGGTATAATCCGCGCCCGCGTCAACGCCGCAATCAGACGGCGCGTGCGCGGATCGTCGCGTCCGTCGGACGGCGGCGGAGCGAAGTGCAGCACGGCGAACGGGGCGAGGCGCAATCGGTCGAGCGAAGCGAGCCGATCGAGGTCGCCCAAAATCGGCACGATGCCGTGGCTGCGGAGCTTCGGGATCTCCTCCGCGCGACGCGTCAGTCCGAACACGCGTGCGCGGCCGCGCAGCAATTCGGCCGTGCGCAGCGCGATATCACCGCAACCGATCACTAGGACGCGTTGATGCAATGTCGTTCGCGGCGCGAGTGAAGAATCGTCGATGCAGATTACCATAAAGCCCAGCGAGCACGCGTTTGCCTGCGAGGCGGACGAAACCGTCCTCCAGGCGGCAATGCGCGCCGATCTGATGATCCCTTACGGCTGCCGCAACGGTGCGTGCGGGACCTGCAAGGGACGCATCCTGACCGGTCGCGTCGATTACGGCCCGTATCAGGCGTCGACGCTGACCGACGACGAGAAAGCTTCAGGCCTCGCGCTGTTCTGCTGCGCGCGGCCGTTGAGCGACCTCGAGATCGAGGTGCGCGAAGTGCGCCGCGCCGGCGACATCCAGATCCGGCGCCTGCCCTGCCGCATCGAGTCGATCGTCAAAGCGGCGCCCGATGTCGCGATCGTCAAGGTCAAGCTGCCCGCGAACGAGCGGCTGCAGTTCCTGGCGGGCCAGTACATCGATCTGCTGCTGAAGGACGGCCATCGACGCAGCTTCTCGCTCGCGACGCCGCCGCACGCCGACGAGCTGCTCGAGCTCCACATCCGCCACATTACCGGCGGCTTCTTCACCGACCCGCTGTTCACGACTTACAAGGGCCGCGAGATCCTGCGCTTCGAAGGCCCGCTCGGCACGTTCTATCTGCGCGAGGATTCCGACAAGCCGATCATCTTCGTGGCGGGCGGCACCGGCTTCGCGCCGATCAAGGCGATCATCGAGCACGCGCTCTATCACAAGCTGCCGCGGCCGATGGTGCTGTACTGGGGCGCGCGCGCGAAGGCTGATCTGTACCAGCCGGACGTCGCTGCGGAGTGGCAGCGTGCGAACCCGGAGCATTTCACGTTCATCCCCGTGCTCTCGGAGCCGGCGCCGAGCGATCAATGGTCCGGCCGGAAAGGCTTCGTGCACCAGGCGGTGCTCGACGACTTCGATGACCTGTCCGGCTACCAGGTTTACGCGTGCGGCGGCCCGGCGATGATCGACATCGCGCGGCGCGATTTCACGACGCGAAAGCGATTGCCGTCGGACGAATTCTTCGCCGACAGCTTCACCTACGCCGCCGAAGCCGAAGCGCGCAAATAGGCCTCGACGACCTCACGCCGACGGCGCACGCTCCAGCTCGGCAACCGCGAGCTTGAGCGCGGCGGCGAGATGTGCATTCGCGTCTTCGTGGCGGCCCAGCTGCCCCAGCAACTCACCGAGCGCGATGCGCGTCCGCCAATTGTCGCTCAGCGCGAGGCTTGCCTCGTAATACGACTGCGCCTTGCCCCACAGCTGCTCGCGCTCGCACAGGCGCCCCAATGCGAAGAGCAGCTGCGGATCATCGTTGTGCGGCGCGAGCCAGCGCTCCGCGGTCTCGATCTGGCGCTTCAAGTCCGCGGTGCGGCAATCGGCGAACACAAGCGCGCTGTCCGCATCCCATTGCCGCTCGAGGCTCCGCGCGAGGATGTCCGCTGCTTCGCGATCACCTCCAAGGGCGAGAAAGCTCCTCGCCGCCGCGCGCGCGACCTTGGGCTGCAAGCGGTCGAACTCGGGAACACGATTCCAGTATTCTCGCAACCCGGTGGCGTCGTGCGACATCCCGGCGAGCGTTTCGGCGTGCGCGCTCGCGCGCAGGAGGTCCGCCTGGGTTGCGTCGTAAACCTTGCGCTTCACGAGCTGATCGACGAGCGGCGGAATGTCGGCGTGTCGTCCCGCCGCGGTCAGCGCCCGGAGCTCGAGCCGCAGTGCCGCCGTGTGCAGACCGGCTTCCTTCTTGAGCTCGGCGAGCTTGCGCAACGTTTCGTTCGCCTGCCCGCGCTCGAGCGCCTGCTCCGCTTCGAGCATGAGGCGCGGGACGGCGAGGTTCGTCGCCTGCGCCTCGGGAGCCGCAAGCAACTTGTCGACCGTCGCGTAGTCGCGCGTCTCGAGCGCGGCTCGCGCGCCGACCAGCGCGGAAATCGGCGATGACCGCGGCAGCGCGAGCGCCTCCTGGGCGAACTCACGGGCTTTCCCCGCGCGGCCTTCGATCAGCGCGACGACGGCTGCGTCCTGCTTGTTGCGCGCACGCTCGAGCTGGTCGCGACGACGGCTCTCGCGCACTTCGGCCGGCAACTGTGACAGACGGACCGCGGAACGCACGACCCCGTAGATCACCGCGAAGCCAACGATCAGAAAAAACACGAATGCGGCAAGCGCAATCTCCACCCGATACGGCGGGGCCGCGATCAGCACGTAACCCGATCCCGTCTTCAGCAGGAGCGCAGTCACCACCGCCAGCGCCGCGATCAGCAGAAAGGCGATCAGCGCACGCATGACGAGCACTACTTCGGGCGCGCCGGTGGCGCTTGACCGCCCGCCGCCTTGAGCGTCTGCACGATTTCGAGGCTCTGCGAGAGATCGGGCAGGCTCGCCGGCATCGGCGTCGCGGAAAGCTGGGTGAGCGTGGCGACGAGGTCCTGCACCGGCTTCGCCTGCAGGTCGAAGTACTGCTTCACCCACGCCGCCGTGGCGTTCACGTCCATCTTGAAGGCCTGCGCATCGCGCGCGAGCAGCGCGAGCCGCGCCGAGAGCAGACGCAGCCGGAGATTCTCCTTGAGGAAATAGGCCTGCTCCGGCGACACGAGCGGCGCCAGCGGGCGGTCGGACACCTCGATGCGCACGACCGATTTCAACTCCGACCACAGGTCGCGGAGGAAGCGCTGAAAGCGCGAGTCCGTCGCGGCGGCGGCGTCCTTCGCCGGCGCAGGCACGCGCTCGTCGCGCGCGAGCGGCAGCTTGTCGATCGACGAGAGCGCGTTGTCGAGCTTCGCCGCGATGCCCGCGACGTCGACCGGGGGAACCGACTTCAGCTGCTCGATGTCGCGGGCGAGCGAGCGGCGCAACGGCGCAAACTGCGGGCGATCGAGGCGCGCAAGCTTGCCGTCCGCGAGCTGGACCGCCGCGAGCGCCGAGGGGACGTTGCCGGCCAGCGAAAGCTGCTGGCTCGCGAGCACGAGGATCTGCTCGACCTCGGAGAGCGCGATCGCATCGCGGGAGGGTGCAAGGTCGCGGTACAACGCGTCGAGCGCCGCCTGCTGCGATGCGGTTTCCGCGACGCGCCCTTCGAGCGCCGCCTGCTTGGTGCGCAGGTCCTGCACCTCGCTCGCGAGCTCCGCATCGCGCGTCTTCACCTGCGAAAGGAGGTTCTCGTCCTGCGCGTGGCGCAGCGCAACCTCGTTCCGCAGGTTACCGATCCCGCGCCGCAGGTCGAACCAACCGATCACACTGGCCGCCGTCACGGCGAGCAGCGCGACGCCGACGACCCACGGTGCAACCCCGCGCGAGCGCGCGGGCTCGAACGGCTCGGTCGGCGGGGCAATCGCGGTCGCCTCGTCGACCGAGGCCGCCGGCGCGCGTGGTTCCGGATCGGTCATGCGAACGATTCTAGCAGCCACCCCTTGGCGACGCCTTCGGCTGGTGGCAACCCGCGCGGTCGCTTACAATTTTGTGACGAGCCTTCCGAGCGTACCGCGGGAGCGCTCGAAAGCGCGGTCACCAGAACGGACTAACCCGCCGTGTTCAATGGATTGACGCTGCTCGTGCTGATCGCGCTCGCGATCGGCATCGTGATCGCGTATCGCGCCGGCATCGCGCGCGGAAGAGGCGAAGCGCGCGATTTGAAGCCCGCAGTCCTGGCTGGGGCGGAGAGTGCGCCAGCCTCGCGCGTGCCGGTTGCGTCGACGTTAGAATCGACTCCCGCCTCCGTCGTGCCGACGAATGCCTCGGCGCCCGCCACGGTCTCCGTCGAAGGAGAGCGCCCGATCATTGCCGAAGAGAAGGCCCGGATCATCGTGAGCTACGAGAACGAAACGGCGATGCTGCGCCGATCGCTCGCGGCCCGCGATGCCGAACGTACGCAGCTCGCCGACTTCGCCGAGGACCGGCGTGGGCTCGAGCGCGATCTCGCGCAGGCCCGCGGCGAGGCCGCGCGGTATCGCCAGCTCGTGATCGACATCGAGAACAATGCGCCGCCGCCGCTCCTCGATGTTCCGGGGTCGCCGGACGATCTCAAGCTGATCGTGGGCGTGGGGCCGGTGCTCGAGCGCATGCTCTACCAGCTCGGCGTCTCGACGTTCCGGCAGATCGCGCGCTGGAGCGACCGCGACATCGATGAATTCGAAGCGCGTCTGCCGGAGTTTCCAGGCCGCATCCGTCGCGACCAGTGGGTGACGCAGGCGCGCACGTTGCATCTCAGCAAGTACGGGGAGGCATTGCCGCCCAGGTCCGGCGGAACAGCATGACGGCGGCGGGCACGGCGCCTCCACTCGCTCGCGCGGTCATTCCCATCGTGGTGCTGACGCTCGTCTGGGGATGCAACTGGCCGATCCTCAAGATCGGCGTCAGCGAGCTTCCGCCGCTCACGTTCCGTGGGCTCACGTTGCCGTTTGCGGCGGTTGGCATGCTGCTGGTGGCGCGCTGCTCGGGCGATTTGATCCGGATTCCGCGCGCGCTGTGGACGAAAGTGGCGATCCTCGCGCTGTTCAACATCGCCGGTTGGAGCGGCTTCGTAATGTTCGGCGTGCAGCAGTTGCCCGCAGGACGCAGCGCCATCATCGCGTACACGATGCCGCTGTGGGCAACGGCCATGGCCACCTTCGTGCTCGACGAGCCGCTCGGCAAGCGCAAGTTGTTCGGACTCGCGCTCGGCACGCTCGGCATGGCCGTCCTGATCGGTGACGAGATTCGAGTGATCCGGCATGCGCCGTTCGGCGTACTGATGATTCTCGCGGCCGCGGTCGCGTGGGCGATCGGCACCGTGCTCCTGCGCAAGTGGCAGCTGCCCGTTCCGCAGAACACGCTGTCCGGATGGATGATGCTACTGGGCTGGGTGCCGATCGTGCTGCTCGCACCGTGGTTCGATTCGCGGCCGCTGGCAGGCGAACTCGCGTCGCTGCGTGTGTCGGGATGGTTCGCGATCGCCTACAACATCTTCCTCGCAGGGACCGCAGCGAACTGGGCTTGGTTCACGCTCGCGCGCACGTTACCGGTCGCCGTGTCTTCGCTCTCGTCGCTGCCGGTACCGGTCGTCGGCGTCTTCTCGGGAATCCTGGTCCTGGGCGAGCGTCCCGGTGCGCAGGAATGGCTCGCGCTCGCGCTGGTGGTCGCCGCGCTCTTCACCGTGATGTTCCAGCCACATGCGAAGAAGGAGCCCGCGATGGCGCCGCCCGCGCCGGATGATTGATGAAGACTTCCTCTGGCGCTCGTCTGGGGTACAGTCGATGCACGCCACAGTCGAGGAGATGGCCATGTCGCTTGTCGATCGTCTGTTGATCGGGCAGGGGGCGAACGACCCGCGTGTCAACGTCCGCGAGTCGGAGCAGATCGTGGAGGCGATCGAGAAGAACAAGGGCTCCGTCACCTACGTCGTCTACCCGGACGAAGGCCATGGCTTCGCGCGACCCGAGAACCGCATCGACTTCAACGCGCGCGCGGAGAAGTTCCTCGCCGATTGTCTCGGCGGCCGCTACGAGCCGATTTCGAGCGAGAGGGTCGCGGGATCGACGGGGGTGGTCAAGGTCGTCGGGAAGTGACGTTCCGTGCTCGAGCGCCTGGGGACCGTCAGGCAAGCTCGGGAATGAGCGTCAGCAGTTTCCGCTCCTTGAACCACGCGTCGAGGTTCGCCTTGCAGAGGTCGCCCATCGCCTGACGTGTCTCGCACGTCGCGCTGCCGACGTGCGGCAGCAGCACGACGTTGTCCATCTCGAGCAGCGCAGCGGGAACGTGGGGCTCGTCGGCGAACACGTCGAGTCCCGCGCCGCCCAGTTTGCCGCTCTCAAGCGCCTCGACCAGCGCCTTTTCGTCGACGATCGATCCGCGGGCGATATTGATGAGCGTCCCCTTCTTGCCGAGCGAGGCGATGATCTCCGCGTTCACGAGATGCTGCGTGGCCGGGCCGCCCGGACACGCGACGATCAGGAAGTCGGAATGCTTCGCGAGATCTTTCAGGCTCTCGACGTACTTGTACGGGACCTTCTGGGGCTTGCGGCCGGTGTACGAGACCTCCGCGCCGAACGCGCGCAGGCGTTCCGCGATCGCCTTGCCGATGCGCCCGAGCCCGAGGATGCCGATGTGCTTGCCGCGCAGCCGTGTCGTCAGCTCGGGTCCGCGTTCCTCCCACGCGCCGCTGCGCAGGAAGCGCTCGAGGCGGCCGAAGCCGCGGCAGGTCATCAGCGTCAACGCGACAGCCACGTCGGCCACGTCGTCGGTCAGAACGTCGGGCGTGTTCGTGACGTGGATCCTGCGCGATTTGCAGTAGTCGACGGGTACGCCGTCGTAACCGACGCCGAACACCGAGATGATCTCAAGCTGGGGCAGGCGATCGAGAAGGGACGTGGGCGTCATCGTGCCGCCGCCTTGCACCAATCCGCGAATGCTGCGCCTTCCGTCGTCGAGCAGCGCTTGCTTGTCCTCGGCCCGGTAGTAATCGTGACAACGGTAGGCCGCGCGCAGCGGATCGTAGAGAAACGGCGGCAGGGGTGCGGTAATCAGGATGTCTTGCATCAGGGATGAGGGATCAGGGATCAGGGATCAGGGATCAGGGATCAGGGATCAGGCACCGCAGTGTAGTCCCGAACGCCCCCGAAGTATCGACCCGGCGCGCGGCGCGAGTCGCGAAACTCATACACCCCCGTGCAGCGGATGCCGGGCGAACCATTCGAGGAGGCCCGTCATCAGTCCCGCATCGCCGGGGGGCGTGAGCGTTGCAGGGAGACCCGCCGCGCGGGCGCGCTCGACGATGCGTTGGTGTGGCGCAAAGGCCGGCAGTTCAGCGAGCAATCGACGTCCCCGCGCGTCCAGCGCGTTGAGCAGATTCTCGAGCCCCTCGCTCGACGTGAGCGTCAGCGCATGTGCACGCCGTGCCTCGAGCGCTTCGACCAGCCCCGCGGCGCCCGCTTCCGGCGCAGCGCGCCGATAGCATGTGATGTAGTCAACCGTCGCACCTCGCTTCGACAGTTCGTCTCCCAGCAGCTCGCGGCCACCCTCGCCGCGAAAGATCACGACACGCCTGCCCTTGACCTTCGACAGGGAGGGAAGCGCCAACAGGCCTTCGGTGTCGAACGTCGAGGTCGGCACCTGCGGGTTCGCGCACCCAAGGGCCGCGAGCGCCTCGGCCGTTCCAGCACCCGGCGCGAACACGTCGAGACCCTTTGGCCAGCGCGCCGGCGCGCCGAACTCCACCGCGTTCGCCGACACGAAGACCGCGATATCGTATCGATCGAGATGCGCGTGGACTTGGTCGAGCGTGCTTCGATCCGCGGGCGGCAGGATGACGATCGCGGGCCAGATGAGCGGTGTGGCACCAAGCGTGGCGAGTTTCTCCGCGAAATGCGCAGCCTGGCGCGCTGGCCGCGTGATGATCACGCCGATACCTGCGAGCGGACCCGAGCCCGACGTCATCGCGCGCCGAAGCGTCCGGTCAGCCCGATTCGACGATGAGGCGGCGGGCGCCCTGCGCGATGAAGTCGTCGGCGAGCGTTTGTCCAAGGGCCTCGGCAGCTTCGAGGCTGTCGACTTCGCCCTCGCTCTCGCCGCGCATCACGTCCCTGCCGTCGCGGCTCGCGATCAAGCCGCGCAGCCAGAGGCGGTCCTCTTCCCATTCGGCATGGGCGGCGAGTGGCGTGTGGCAGCTCCCGGAAAGCGCGCGGGAGAACGCACGTTCTGCGGTTGTCGCCAGCGTGGTGCCGCGATCGGCCAGCGGTGCGAGCGCGGCAATGACATCGGGCCGGTCGACCAAGCACTCGAGCGCAAGCGCGCCCTGACCGGGCGCGGGCAGGCTTTCGTCCGGATCGAGGAACGCGCGAATGCGCGTCGCCAGCCCGAGGCGCTTCAAGCCGGCGGCCGCGAGCACGATCGCGTCGTACTTCCCTTCGTCGAGCTTCCTCAGTCGCGTGTTGACGTTGCCGCGCAGCGCCTCGATGCGAAGTTTTGGATAGCGCTCGCGAAGCTGCGCTTCACGCCGCAGGCTCGACGTCCCGACGACGGCGCCGTCCGGCATCTCCGAAAGCGATGCGTGATGCTCGGAGACGAATGCGTCGCGCGGATCCTCGCGCGCGCAGATGGCCGCGAGCACGAATCCGGGCGGCAAGTCCATCGGCACATCCTTGAGCGAATGCACCGCGAGATCCGCACGCGCGTCGGTCATCGCCGTCTCGAGCTCCTTGATGAAGAGCCCCTTGCCACCGATCGCCGAGAGCGGACGGTCGACGAGGCGATCGCCCTGCGTCGTCAATCCGACGAGCTCGATCGTCGCAGACGGGTAACGCGCGGTGAGACGGTCGCGCACGTGCTCCGCCTGCCACATGGCGAGTGTGGATTGGCGGGTCGCAATCGTCAGGCGGCGGGGGCCAGGGGAATTCATCGAGGCGGTTGGCAGACAGGACGCAAAAATTCTAGCATCGGCGTTGCCGGCGGCCGTCCCAGCAAGCACTGCACTGCAAACGGTCCGGGGCAATCGGGCGCGATGGCGTCGTGCCTTGAGTGATTTAAAAGAGGCCCGATCCTCGGCGGCGAAACCAGCCGGTGACCGCGAGCCGGGGACGGCGCGCAGGGCGGACTTCATGCTCGAATCGATCGGACAGGAAGATCACCAGCGTGCTGGCCACAGGCGACACTTCCCGCACGCGCTGCTCGTCAAGATACAGGCGCAAGGTTCCGCCGTCCTCGGGCGTCCAGCCCGAGTTCAGGTAGACGACGCACGAGATTACGCGACGATCGTCGTCGTGAAAGCGATCGCGGTGGCGTGCATACCCCGCGCCCGGTGGATAGAGCGCGTAGTGGCCCTCGAAGTCGAAGAGCCCGAGCATCGTCTTGCGATTGATCGCGACCCGCAGCGCCTCGAGCCGGCCGAGAACCTCCGCCTCGTCGGCGTCGCGCGCATTGGTATCGAGCCACCGGATGCGATCGCCGCGGATAGCGCCGCGCTGTGCGCGAGTTTGTCCACGCCCGACGGCCGCCGGTTCGAGCTCGCCCGCCCGCTCGTGGGCGAGCGCGCGTTCGCGCAGCGCTGTCGTGATGTCCGTTTCGAGCCAGCCGGTGATGATCGCGTAGCCATCACGCGCGATGCCCTCGGCGACCTCGGCCAGCTGCGCGGCGTTCACGAACCCGGCATCCGAATGGCGTGGCGGCGTCCAAGACCGTTCCCGTCGAACCGATCGAGTCCCGATGCGCACATAACCGTCTATCATATTCCGACACCCCTCTTCACGAGCCACACGATGCGCGTCGTCATCACCGGCGGGGCCGGGTTTCTCGGCATGCGGCTTGCGCGTGCACTCATCGCGCGCGGGTTTCTGATCGACGCGAGCGGCGTGCGCCGGGAATTGACGTCGCTGACGCTGCTCGATGTCGTCGCCCCGGCGGCGGCGATCCAAGACTCCCGCGTCGAGGCCATCGTTGGCGATCTTGCGGATCCGGCGGTCGTCGCCCGCGCGCTGCCGGTCGCGACCGACTCCGTGTTCCATCTCGCGGCGGTCGTGAGCGGTCAGGCGGAAGCCGAATTCGATACCGGCATGCGCGTCAACGTAGACGCGACGCGCGCCCTGCTCGAGCGTTGTCGCAACCTCGCCTCGCCGCCGAAGTTCGTCTTCGCGAGCTCGCTCGCGGTCTTCGGCGGCTCGCTTCCTGATCCGGTCACTGACGATGCGCCGATCACGCCGCAGACGTCCTACGGCTCGCAGAAGGCGATGGCGGAGCTGCTCGTCTACGACATGACGCGCAAAGGCTTCATCGACGGACGGAGCCTTCGCCTGCCGACCGTCACGGTGCGCCCGGGCAAGCCGAACAAGGCCGCTTCGTCGTTCGCGAGCGGCGTCATCCGCGAGCCATGCAACGGCATCGACGCCATCTGTCCGGTCGGGCCGAAGACACAAATGTGGGTGATCTCGCCGCGTGCCGTCGTCGACAATCTGGTTGCAGGACACGACGTGCCAGGATCGAGCTTCACGGATACGCGCTCGGTCAACGTACCCGGCCTGCGCGTATCCGTCGAGGAGATGATCGGCGCGCTGCGCCGCGTCGCGGGCGATCGCGTCGCCGCGCGAGTGCGCGTCGAGATCGACCCGACGATCGACCGCATCGTGCAGACGTGGCCCGCGAATTTCGCCTCGCTCCGCGGGCTGTCGTTCGGAATGCAGCCCGACGGCGATTTCGACGCGATCGTGCGCCAGCACATCGAGGACGAGCATCCGCAGGGTATCCCGGCGCGATGAGCGCGATCGCGGCGCCGGTGGGAATCGCGCAGGTCGTGGGCGGCGCAGGCTGCCGGAGCTAGCGCAGCCTCGGCTCGCGAGTCATTCGACGACGGTCGTAGCCTCGGTTCGACGTTCGACCGCCGCAACCGCATCGAGCAAAACCGCGGCGCCCCGTTCGTGCAACTGCCGCGCGTCCGAAAGCATCCGGCGGAAGATCCGTCCCGCCGGTTCGCCGTGATAGAGCCCGAGCACATGCCGCAGGATCGCGCGCGGCGGAGTCCCGCGCGCCGCTTGTGCGTTTACGTAGGGAAACAGGGACTCGACGATTTCGGCACGCGAGCGTCTGGGGCTTGACTCCCGGAATACGTGGGCGTCGACATCGGTCAGAAGATACGGCTCGTGATACGCCGCACGGCCGATCATCACACCGTCGACCTGGACGAGCTCGCGATCGACGGCTTCCCACGTCGTGACGCCGCCGTTCAGCACGATGGTGAGTGCCGGAAAGTCGCGCTTCAGCTGCCGGACGACGTCGTAACGCAACGGCGGGATTTCACGGTTTTCCTTCGGCGAGAGTCCCTTCAGCACCGCGTTGCGCGCGTGCACGATGAACGCACCGCATCCGGCCGCCGCGACGTTGCCGACGAAATCACGCACGAACCCGTACGACTCGATGTCGTCGAGACCGATGCGATGCTTGACCGTCACCGGAACCGCGACGGCATCGCGCATCGCGGCCACGCATTGCGCGACCAGCGCGGGCTCCGCCATCAGGCACGCGCCGAAGCTTCCTGTCTGCACACGCTCCGAGGGACAGCCGCAGTTCAGATTGATCTCGTCATAGCCCCAGCTTGCACCGAGACGCGCGGCATGCGCGAGCTCCCGCGGGTTGCTGCCGCCGAGCTGCAACGCCACCGGATGTTCGGCAGGATCGAAATCGAGATGGCGCGGAACGTCGCCGTGCACGAGCGCCGGGGCGGTGATCATCTCGGTGTAGAGGCGTGCGCGCTTCGACAGCAGACGGAAGAAGTAACGACAATGCCGGTCCGTCCAGTCCATCATCGGCGCGACGCAGAAACGATGCGACGAATGATCCATGCGATCGAGTCCCTCCGTGACGATTCTACTTCTCCGCTCCAGTCGACCAGCGGAGATGTCACCGGCTTGTGCGCCGTGCTAGTGTGCTGGCCGCAACGTTGGAAGCGTGAGCCGACCGTCGCCAAGCGCGTCGATCGCAAACCTCGCCATGAAGCAAGCGAGTCCATCTCGGGAAGCCAAGCCCGCCGGCGAAGCGACGCTGTCCTGGCCGCGAAGGGCGGCGCTCTTCGTCGTCGAATCGCTGTTCGCCAAGGGCGAGACCTGGCTTGCCGCGTTCTGGCTCGGCGCCGCGGGCATGTTCCTGAGCTTCGCGTGGTCCGCCGGCCCGCAGCGCGTGATCGATGCGCGGCACTACGCGACCTTCACCGGCCGTGTCTCCGGGACGATTGTCGAGAGCTGGCTCGCCGTCGAGCTCAATCCGGGCGAGGTCCCGAATCCGGAGTTCTGGCGCGCGAGCGCCTTCGCCTCGCCTTGCGCGGTGATCGAATATCAGGGCGAGTGGAGCCCCGCAGCGGTGCGCCGTGCTTACTGCGGCAAGCGCCTGCAATTCAACGACGAGTACACGCTCGCCGGGGTGCGCGAGCTCGCGTCCGGTGTCGCGTTTCGATGGCCGCTCGATGCGCGCGGTTTCATCGTGCCCGAGGTTCGCATCGACAAGCGCGCGTACCAATGGCTTGCCTCGGGACCCGCGGTCGATACCTTCATGCACAAGAAGCGGCCCGCCAAAACGATGCTCGATGAGCTCCGCTTCGACCTCGACGAGCCCGTGGACGCCGCCATCGCCGGCTGGCGACAGACTTCTGCGCCGATCTCGCTCGCATTCGATCCAGCGGAACCTGAGCGTGCGCTGCCGGAGGCCGTGGTCTCGGCACGCGCGAACGCTGGCTTCAACTGGCTCGCGCTGCTTATGCTGGCGGTGCCAGGACTCATTGCCTGGTTTGCGGGCATGAACCTGCTCCCGCTCACCGCGGGGTTGGGGAGCTGGGCGCGCTGGGTCTTCGGAGCACTGTTGCTCCTCACCCTTCCCTGGTGGGCCGACTACCTGCCCCGCGCGATCGCCCAACTCAATCCCCAGTTTGGAAGCATTTTCCGCGACATGTTCGCCGACGCCGACCGGACGACACGGTTCGTCGACTCGGCGCCCGAAGATGCCGCAGTCACGGGCGGCATGCGAATCGCTTGGAATTCGAGCTCGGGCCCTTACGCCGATACGCTCGGTGCATTCGAGCTCGCGCCGCCGACTCCCGCGCCTGCCGACCCGGACGCCGCGCTCCGACTTCTCACGAAGCAAATCACGGCGCAGGTGGCCCAACTCGACGACGGCGCGAAGGTCGCGTTGTTTACGCGCCTAAAACACGCCATCGAATCGGACCTCGATCATGCAGGGATCGCGTTTCTTCCGGCGGCTCGCGAAACCGCGCTAACGAAACACGGAGAAGAAGGGCCGGCGCGGGCCGCGCGTGGATTCCTCGAAGCGTGGTCGAACACGCAGCACCTCCATGCGACACAGCAGCTCGCGCAACGCGAGCGCGCGCGGATCGCGCAAGCCGCGGCGAAGCTGTAGCAGGATTTCCGCTCGACAACCCGAGATTGCGTTGGCGGGGTGGACGCGCCGACGATTGCGCATTGCCGGCGGCTTCACTATAGTCGCGCGCGTTCGAAGTGCTGGAACGGAGGATCGCCATGAGGATGGCTTTCGTTATCGCCTGCGTAACGCTGCTTTCGGTAGCAAGTGCGGCCGACGCGGCTGATTGCGTCAAGGATTCGTATGGCAATGTCGTCTGCGGCAGGGGTCAATGCGCAACGGATCAATACGGCAAAGTGTTTTGCGCGAGAGAAGGCGGCGGCGCAGTCCGCGATCGCTATGGCGCCGTGAGGTGCGGCATCGGCAATTGCGCGACGGACGACCTGGGTCAGGTGAAGTGCTCCACGAAACCAGGCGGTGGCGCGACTTCGGACTCGAACGGCAAGGTCAAATGCCTCGACGGGTGCGCGGATGGCACCCCGGAGCTGTGCGCGGCGCAACGCTAGCGATTCGATTCTAGGGTTCCGGACGCCGCGCCTAGCTGGCAGCGTCGGTTGCGTTGACTACGCCCGAGGGCTGCAGCGCCCCGCTGCGCGGACTGAGCGTAAGCAGCGCAAGTGCGCCGGCCACCGCGAGCGCAGCGCCGACACGCAGCACGATGTGGATGGCGGGCGCGTCGGCTGCTGCACCTTCGACGGATCCGCTCAGGAGCTCGAGCATCGCCGCCGCGATCGCAACGCTGACTGCGCCGAGCATGACCAGACACGTGAGCGTCACGCCGGAGGCGGCGCCCACTTCCGCTGGCTTTACGACCGCCTGCGTCGCGACGTTGGTCAGCGCCCACCCGAGCCCCAGGCCGACGCCGGTCACGAAGAAGAGCGGCGTATAAACCCACAGCGACTGCACATTCGTGAGCGCGACGATCCCCACCGCGCTCACGATCATCCCGATCGCCATCAATCGCGCCGCCGGCCAGCGCTCGGCAAGCTTGCCTGAATAGTAGCTCGCGAGGCCCGTGCCGGCGGAAAGCGCGAGGAAGATGAGCCCCGACTGGAACGGCGAGTAGCCGCGCGCCTGCTGCAGGTAGAGCGCGGAGAAGACTGCGACCAGGCAGAACACGACGTTCGATAACGATCCCGCGATCACGACGCCGTCGAACACGCGATTGCGTAACAAACCGAGATCGACGAGCGGTGCGCGTACCTTCGACTCGATCCTGACGAAGACGGCCATCAATACGACGCCCGCGACAAGCGTTCCAAGGGTCGCGGCGGAGAGCCAGCCCCACGCTTCGCCGCGATCGAAGGCGACGCTGACGCAGACGAGACCGGCGGTGATCGTCGCAATGCCGGGAATGTCGATATGGCGCTCCGCAGCGTCGTCACGCGATTCGTGAACGTAACGCAGCATCAACGCGACCGCGACGATACAGAACGGCACGTTGATGAAAAATACGCCGCGCCACGTCCAATACTCGGAGAACGCGCCGCCGACGAATGGTCCGAGCGCCGTGCCGATGGCCGCGAAGCCGAGCACGATGCCGATCGCGCGGCTCTGGCGCATCCCGGTGAACGTGCTCGAGACGACGGCGATCGTGACCGGGAAGATGAGCGCCGCCCCGATGCCGTGGATGACCCGAAACGCAATCAGCCACCACTCGCTCGGCGACGCGCCGCAGGCGATCGACATGCCGCCGAAGATCGCCAATCCCCAGACGATGACCTTGCGGCGACCGAAGATATCGGCAAGGCGCCCCGCGGTGACCATCAGTGCGCCGATGGAGATCATGTAGCCGCTCACGACCCACTGCAGGTCGGTGGACGCCATGTGGAATTCGCGGGCGATCGCCGGAATCGCGAGATTGAGAGCGAACCAGTCCATCTGCACGATCAGCATCGAGATCGCGCACGCGACGATCGCCCACCGCTCGGCGGGCGAGAAGCGAATGGCATCGTCGGCTTGGTCGCGGATCGGCACGTCCATCGCGCGTCCTCGCCTCCCTCGTGGCTTTGAAGCGGCGAGTATGCCGGACCGGTCCCCTCGCCGCCAGCGGGTCGTACGGGCCGCGAAACCGCGCCCGCATCGTTCGACGACGTGCCCGATGTCTCCGGCGATGGGCCGCGGCGAGACGGGTTTCCTGCCGCCGCAAGGCAATGCCGTGGCCGCAGCGGAAAATCACAAGGCAGACGGGCGCTCGAGAATCCTAGGAAACTTGGCTACAGCATCAGTCGCCGCATCGCAACGCGATGTCCGTCAGGGAGCGTCACGAGCACGCACGTGGTGTCCACCCATTGCAGGCGTGCAATGCCGATCTCGTCGGGATCGCGTGGCCGGCGATACGGCCCGGTGAGCGTCTGGCCTCCCTGAAATCGTCGCCACTCGCCGACGTACTCGCGCGCGCCGATGCGCGATCCTTCGGCGATGCACCAGCCATGGTCCGAGAGCAAAGCGACGGCGACGCGATCATCGTGCGCCTCGACGACGAGCCGCCAGCGCGGCGCGTCGCAGTCCTCGACCCACTGGCCGGTCAGCGCATGCGACTCCCAGCCGATGCGGCCCGGATTCTCCGAGCGCTGCGGAATCAGCGCCAGCGTCGACGAATCGACGCCGATCTGTGCGTTGCGGGGCGTCGGGAAGCGCAGCGATCCGCGATGCGCATCGACCCCGCGCGAATCCACGGTTGCACCCGGGGAGTCACTGCCGCCTTGACGCCACAAAAGAGCCGCACCATGCGTAGCTCGCTCGGTCGTCGTCGAATACCAGATCGCGTGGCCATCATCGGCGTACGTACAGCATGTCACACGTGCGTGGTCGCTCAAAATTTCGACGAAGAAGCCACGACCCGGTTCCTCCGGATTCCACCACCAGCCGGAGCCGGGATCGAGCACGTGCTCAGCGAGACGCAACACGACGGCCGCCTCGAAGACGAGCTCGCGGCGAGCTCGCGGCGAGAATGCATGCTCGTAGTCGTCAAGCGTCTTCCAGGCCCACGCCGGCAGATCGGTACGTGCCTCCGCTATGAGATTGAGGTGAAAACGCGTCTGCACGGCGAGCGGCGCCATGTCGTCGTGAATCGGGTAGATGCGGCAGTCCGCCCAGCGGCCGCGATTCGCGATCGCTTCGAAGTAGGCGCGATCGAAAAGCCACTTGTCGTCGAGCTCGAGAAATAGCGGATCGGACCGGTCGCGACGCCGTGCGTCGTAGTCGGTGACGAGGCGGCGCAAGACGTCGAGCCCCGGCGCAGTGTCGCCGCGATGAACCGCCTCGCGAAGGATCTGCCGGTACGCGAGATCGAGCAGCCGATGGCCGCTTTCGAACGGCTCGAAGAATACCGCCGCGCCGCCAGGACGAAGCGCGTGCTCGCACGCCTTGAGCACGTCCCGCGGTTCGAGCGTGTGATGGAGGACGGCGGCCCCGACGGCGAGATCGAACACACCGGCGCGAAACGGATCGTCGCACGCATCCATGCACACGACGGCGCACCGTTCCCGGTAGTCCGGCCGTCCGGCGACGCGGTCGCGCAGGATCGCGAGCAGCTGCGGGCTGATGTCCGTCGCGACGACAAACGCAGCCGGAAAGCGCTCGAGCAACGGGATCACGGAATTCCCGGCTCCGGATCCCACGTCGAGGATGACTTTCGGCTTCGGCGCAGGATCGAGTGCAGCCAACGCGTCGTCGATCAGCACGCGGAAGTGCTCGACGTTCTCGTAGCGCCGGTGGTAGTCCGCCGCGTTCGCGAGGAATTGATCGGTCACGCCGCGGGCGGCGCTGCGATCGGCGCTTGCGGGTGAGAGGATGCCGGCGAAGGCCGGATCTTCGTCGCCCAGGTCCTTAAGCGGCTCGTCGAACAGTGTTGAAACGTCGAGCGCGAGACGATTGGCAACTGGGGTATCGGGTTTCATCGGCGATACACATGTGCGACGTCTCGCGATCATCGCGGGACGCGGTGGCGCTTCGATTACAAACGGATCAGTGCGCGCCCGCGGCCGCGCCCTCGGCCGCCGGGGCCTTCACGGGCCGAGCAAGCCACACGACGGCGATCAGCAGCAAGAACAGCACGGCCGAAGCATAGAACACTTCGTTCGCGGAAAGCATGAACGCCTGCTGATCGACGATGCGGTTGAGCTGGACGTAGCTCTGATCCGGCGACAACCCACCCGCATGCATGTTGGCGAGCGTTTGCGCGGAGGTCGGATCGAAAGTCGTAATCTTTTCCGCCAGCTGCGCATGATGGAGGCTCGCGCGGCGCTCCCACCACGTCGTCGCGATCGACGTGCCGAACGAGCCCGCCGTAATCCGGGCAAAGTTATAGACGCCGGAGGCCGATGGGATGCGGGCAGGAGGAAGCCCCGACAACGCGAGCGTGATCAGCGGAATGAAGAAGATCGCCATTGCCGCGCCCTGGATGATGGTCGGGACCATCAGCGTCTTGAAGTCCGCCAGCGTGTTGAAGTGCGATCGCATGAACAGGACCAACGCAAAAATGCCGAACGCGCCCGTGACATAGATCCGCGGGTCGACCTTGTTGATGGTGCGTCCCACGATCGGCGTGATCAGGATCGCCAGCAGACCGACGGGCGCCAGCACCCAGCCGGCGAGCGTCGCCGTGTAACCCATGTATTGCTGCAGCCACAGCGGTAACAGCACGAGGTTGCCGAAGAAAGTGCCGTACGCGAGCGCCATCGCGAGCGCGCTTGTCCAGTAGTTGCGAATGGTGAACAGGCGGAGATCGACCACCGGATGGCGGTCGGTGAGCTCCCAGATCACGAACAGCGTGAAGCCGACGACCGCCGTGACCGCGAGGATCACGATCTGTCCGGAATGGAACCAGTCGAGATCCTTGCCCCGGTCCAGCATGATCTGCAGCGCGCCAACCCAGATCACGAGCAGGCCCAGACCCACGCCGTCGATCGGCGAGCGCACGGTCGGCGTCTCGCGCTTGCGGTAGATCACCCAGGTCGCGAGCACGGACACCAGGCCAACCGGGATGTTGATGTAGAAGATCCACGGCCAGGTCCAGTTGTCGGTAATCCAGCCGCCGAGAAGCGGACCGACCACCGGCGCGACGAGCGTGGTGATGCCCCACACGGCGAGCGCGCTTCCCGCTCGTTCCTTCGGATAGCTCGACAGGAGCAGCGATTGCGAGAGCGGAATCATCGGTCCGGCGACAGCCCCCTGGATCACGCGAAACACGATCAAGAGCCCCAGCGAGGGCGCAAGCGCGCACAGGAATGAGGCGATCATGAAGAGCACGACCGACGCGATGAACAGCCGCACTTGCCCGTAACGCTGCGTGAGCCAGCCAGTGAGCGGCAGCGAGATCGCATTCGCGACGCCGAACGACGTGATCACCCAGGTGCCTTGATCGGGCGACACGCCCAAGTCGCCGGCGATCGCCGGAATCGACACGTTCGCGATCGACGTGTCGAGGACGTTCATGAACGTCGCGAGCGACAGCGATATCGTCGCCAGCACGAGCGTACCGCCGTGCAGCGCTGGCGGCGATGCCGTGGGTGGAGCGGCTTCTGGGGCGCCCATTGCCATCGTGCGCGTCCGCGCGGGTTGCGTTTAGAGCGAGGGCGAGGTGCTCGTGCGTTTCGACGACAGGAGGCCGGCAGTCTGTACGCCGCCGCCGGCGCGCGACCCGGTCGCCGTGGCGGTCGACGCGAGCGTTCCTTCGTTCGCTGCGATGATCGCCTTCACGCGCTCGCTTGCGGCGGCATCCGGCGAGCCGAACACGCTGGTGGCGTACGCCGGCGCATTTTGCGCGAGCTGCGGCAGGCGATCGCCTCCACGCTCATGCGTGTCGACATCCACCTGCATCGACAGACCGACCTGCAGCGGGTGCGCTGCGAGTTCCTGTGGATCGAACGCGATACGTACCGGGACACGCTGGACGATCTTGATCCAGTTGCCGGTGGCGTTCTGCGCCGGAAGCAGCGCGAACGCGGAGCCGGTGCCGGCGCCGAAGCCCACGACCTTGCCGTGATAGGTCACTTTCCCGCCGTAGAGATCGGCCGAGAGCGTTGCGGGCTGGCCGACACGCATGTTCGCAAGCTGCGGTTCCTTGAAGTTCGCGTCGACCCACACTTCGTTGAGCGGCACGATCGCCATCAGCGCGTTGCCGGGCCCTACGCGTTGCCCAAGCTGCACCGCGCGCTTCGCAACGTAGCCCGACACCGGCGCGGGGATCTCGGTGCGCGCGTAGGTGAGGTACGCGTCGCGCACTCTGGCCGCCGCCGCGAGGACGTCGGGATGGTTCTCGATCGTCGTGCGATCGACGCGAGCACGGTTCGCCGCGAGCTGCTGCTGCGCGGCGATCAGTCCGGACTTCGCGCTGTCGAGCGCGTCGCGCGCATGATGCAGCTCTTCGGCCGAGACGGCGCCCGACGCGGCCAGCCGCTCGCGCCGTGCCAGATCGTCCGTCGCCTTCGAGACGTCGGACTGGTGCATGTCGACGGTCGCCTGCAATTGCGCCGTCGTCGCGAACAAGCCGCGCACGTCGCGGACCGTCCTGCCGAGCTGCGCTTCGCTCTGGTCGAGCGCCACCTTCGCATCCGCCGGATCGAGCCGAACGAGCGGCTGACCCGCTTTCACGAACTGCGTGTCGTCAGCGCCGATCGAGATCACCGTGCCAGAAATCTGTGGCGTGATCTGCACGACGTTGCCGCTCACATAGGCGTCGTCCGTCGTTTGCTCGTAGCGCAGCACCGTGGCCCAGTAGACGCCGTAACCGGCGCCAACGAGCGCGAAGAAGGCAATGGCGATCGCGAGCCACAGCTTGCGCTGCGTCGCGAGCTTGCGGTTGGTTTGCGTGATCGTATCGTTGGTCATCGTTGTGCCTCGGTCCTGCTGTCAACCTTGACGGCGCGTTCGATCGGCTTTTGCCGACCGTCACTTGCGCCCGCAAGCTTGCCGGCGTGCGCCATGACCACGGTCACGGACGCGGGATTGTTTTCGAACAGCCAGCGCTCGCCATTCAGCATCAGCGCGGCGACGGCGAAGAGAATCGCGAGCGCGCCAAGGCGCGCGGCGGCGCGGCGCGCCCGTCTCGCCCGATTCGGGCAGCGAGCGCGTTGGCGGCGGGGCAACATCACTTGCATAGACGCTTCCATTCGACGAATCCTTAAGGAAATCAGCTGCGGAACGCCTTCACTGAACGCTGGCGGTGGCCGTCGACGCCGGGTTCTGATACCCGCCGCCCAGCGCGCGAACGAGATTGATCGACAACGCAAGCTCGCGCGCCTGCAGATCCGCGTCCAGGCTTTCCTGGTCGAGATAAGGCTGCTCGGCCGACAGCACCTGCAGATAATTGCCGATGCCTTCGCGATAGCGCAGCAGCGCGATGTTGTAGGCCTCGGCGGTCGTCGCGAGTGCCTGCTTCTGCTCTTCGCGCTGCACGCCAACGCTGCGGAACGATGCGAGCTGATCGACGACGTCGCGAAGCGCGTCGGCGAGCGTCTGGTTGTACTGCTCGACCGCAATGTCGTACTGCGCGTCGGTCCCCGCGAGATTGCCCCGCAAGCGGCCACCCTCGAAGATCGGCAACGTGATCGCGGGTCCGAGTCCGGCCACGCGGTTGCCCGAAGAGAAAAACGCGCTGCCGATGTTCGACAGTCCCACGAAAGCAAGCAGATTCACGTTCGGGTAGAACTCCGCTTTCGCCGAGTCGATCTCGTGCCGCGCAGCCTCGACGCGCCAGCGCTGCGCGATCAGGTCGGGCCGCCGCCCCAGCAGATCCGCGGGTATGTTGCTCGGCAACGCGACGGCCGCCAGCGGGCTCGCCCCCGGGCGCGCCATCGCACGTCCGCGGTCGGGACCTTGTCCGAGCAGCGCTGCGATCTGGTTCCGCGTGAGCTCGATCGTCTCGTTGAACTGGGTGATCGCTTCGCGCGTCGCCGGAAGCGCCGATTCCGCCTGCTTCAACTCGAGGCGCGAATCGATGCCCGCCTCGTTTCGGTCGCGCGTCAGTGCGTAGATCTGCTCGCGTTCGCGCAATGTCTTTTCGGCGACATCGCGCTGCAGATACGCGCGCTGCATCTGCACGTAGGCCTGCGCGATGCTCGTCGAGAGCGCGAGACGCGCTGCGTACTCGTCGACTTCCGCCGCCCTGGCTTGGCCGAGCGCCGCCTCGTACGCCGAACGATTCTTGCCCCAGAAGTCGAGCTCCCAGTTGAGCGATATCTGCAGCTGATTGACGCTGTTCCAGTTCCCGGCGAAAGGTGGCGGGAACAAGCCATGCTCCGAAAATCGCTGGTACGTCGACGAAAAGCTGCCGTCGATCTGCGGGTAAAGCGGTGCCTTCGCTACCTGCGCGAGCGCCAGCGCCTGGCGAGTACGCGCCGCGGCGACCTTGAGCGTCGGGCTTCCCGCAAGCGCCTCACTCATCAGCTGGTCGAGCTGTGGATCGCCCAGGCTCTTCCACCAATCGGTCGTGGGCCAGGCGGCGGCATCGAGCGGCGTCGAGGCAAGCGACTGCTTCGATGCGAGCGCGTCGGCCTTGGTCAGCGACGCCTGCGGCGCAAGCCCCTGCATGTCCGCGCAGGCGGCAACGAGTGCGGCGGCGACCACGAGCGACAACCATTCAATCCGCGATTTCATTGCGCGTTCCACCGTAAGAACTGCCTTGGGCCCAGCGCCGCAAGGAATTACCGTGCGATGCCGGACTCCTCCAGCACATCCGCGTTGGCAAGCATCCGCTTCAGCAGGCCGTCGAGCGTGCGGACGTCCGCTTTTGTGAAGCCGCGCAGGAAACGGTTCTGCACGTTCGCCGCCGACGCGCGCATTTGCGGATACAGCGTCTTGCCTTCGGGCGTGAGCTCCAGCAGGACCTTGCGCCGGTCGTCCGGGCGCTGCACGCGGCGGATCAACCCCTTTTGCTCCAGCCGGTCGATCATCCGCGTCATCGCGCCGGGATCGTAGGAAATGCCCTTGCACAGTGCAGACGCCGAATCCGCTTCACCGGCGGCGAGCGTCACGAGAATGACGTACTGCGCGGCGGAGATGTCGAACGGTTCGAGTTCGTGATCGAGCGCTTCCATCATCGCCAGCTTGACGCGGCTGATGGTCCGGCCGAGGCTTTGCGTCGGCTCGTACGTCTTGGGATCGTAGATAGGACTCATGGATGGGTCTCTAGGAAAAGGCACTTTGTCGCGCCATGGCAGTGAATATAATTGCTTAGGCAGTCATTGTCAAGGCATTTTTTGCCTGGGCTGACAAAAGACCGGAAAAACAAGAGGATGGGAAGCGGGCCGGCCGGAGCGCTGCGTTCGTGAGCTGAACCTGCGACCGTGACATCCGCAAGAGCGTCTGCAGGGAAAGCCGATAGCGTCGCGTCAGTCCTCGATCTTCTCAGCCCGTTGCCGCAATCCCGAGCACGCACCGGCGTTTTCCATCGGTCCAGACTCCTCGAGCGCCCGTCCGCGACGTGAACCTTCCGCGGCGGTAAGCTCGCGATCCCCGGAAACTCGTTTACCATTCAGCGGTATGCACTATCTCGAAGACTTCTCCGTCGGACAGGTCTACGGCTCGGGCCGGCTCGTCGTCGACGCGGAACGCATCAAGCGCTTCGCCTCCGAATTCGATCCGCAGCCATTCCATCTCGACGAAGCCACTGCGCGCGCGAGCTTTTTCGGCGGCCTGGCGGCGAGCGGGTGGCACACGGCCGCGCTCACGATGCGTCTTCTCGTGGAAAGCGATCTCAAGCCCGCCGGCGGCATCATCGGCGCGGGGTTCGACGAGTTTCGCTGGCCCAAGCCGGTCCGCCCCGGCGATGAGCTCCGCGTCGAAAGTGAAGTGCTCGAGGTCCGACCTTCGAAGTCGCGGCCAACCCAGGGCATCATCAAGGTTCGCACGACGACGCTCAACCAGAACGGCGAGCCGGTGCAGATCTCGGTGGGTAATCTGGTCGTTGCGAGACGCCCTGCCTAGCCCGCCTGTCCCACGAGCAGGCCGCGATCGCCTCATGCGCACTCTCCCCGTCGGCGCCGAAGGCACGTTTACGATGGTCGTCGGACCGGAGCATCTCGCCAACCGCTTCAAGGACGCGATGCTGCCGCCGGTGCTCGCGACGCCGGTCATGATCATGATGATGGAGAACGCGGCGCTCAACGCGATGAAGCCGTATTTCGACGCCAACGAAACCGCGGTCGGATCGCGCGTCGACGTCGTCCATGTCGCGCCGACGCTGCAAGGCCGCACGGTGACTGCGCGCGCGAAGGTGACGAGTGTCGACGGACGACGCGTTGAGTTTGCGGTCGAAGCGGCTGAAGGTGATAAGGCCATTGGCTTCGGCACGCACGAGCGCAGCGTCATCGATCTCAAGCGCTTCTCCGCGCGACTGGCCGCTGGTCAGGAATCGGGCCGGTCGAGCGACTAACGCGTCGATGGCAACGAATCGAGGGAACAGCATGTCCACACGCGGATTCTTCGGCCGAAGGCCGAGCGCTCAAGCGGCGCAGCGCCTGCCGCCCGGTCAGTACCAGACCGAGGACTTCCCGGTGCTGTCGATGGGACCGACCCCGCGCGTCGATCTCGCGACGTGGAAATTTACACTGAGCGAAGGCCCGAAGCCGCTCGCGCGCTGGACCTGGGACGAATTCGAAGCGCTGCCGCGCACGACATGGCGCGGCGATATTCATTGCGTCACGAAGTGGTCGAAGTTCGACACCGTGTGGGAAGGCGTCACGCTCGACGACCTGTTCGACGCCGCCGGCGTCACGCCCCCGACCGATTTTCTTCTCGCCGAGTCGTACGACGGGTATGACACGAACGTTCCGGTTGCGGACGTGATCGGCGGCAAAGGGATGATCGCGACGCGTTATGACGGTGCGCCGGTGCCCGCGGAGCACGGCGGCCCCGCGCGACTGCTCGTTCCGCATCTCTACTTCTGGAAGAGCGCGAAGTGGGTGAAGGGCATCAAATTCACTCCGCGCGACGAAGCCGGGTTCTGGGAGCTTCGCGGCTACCACATGTACGGCGACCCCTGGCGCGAGCAGCGCTACACGAACGATCCGTGATCGCGGGTGCCAGCATCGCGGCGCCCTCGCGCTGGCAGGAAGCGGTGATCGACCGCGTCGCTGATCAGACGCCGCGGGTGGTCAGCGTTTTTCTGCGAGCGCCGCTTGCGCGACACGAAGCCGGTCAGCACATCGACGTCAAGCTGACGGCGCCCGACGGCTACTCCGCGCAGCGCAGCTATTCGATCGCGTCGGCGCCGGAATCATCGTCGATCGAGCTGGCGATCGAGCGCCTCGATGAGGGCGAGGTGTCGCCGTATTTCCACGAAGTCGCGCAACCGGGCGACACGATCGAAGTCCGCGGACCGATCGGCGGCCACTTTGTCTGGCGCACGAAGGACGGCGGACCGGTGCTCCTGATCGCCGGTGGGTCCGGCGTTGCGCCCTTGATGGCGATGGTGCGGCATCGAACCCTGGCCGCATCCTCGGCCGAGATGTTGCTCGCCTATTCGTCGCGCTCGTGGAACGACGTGATCTACCGCGACGAGCTCCTCGACCTCGCTGCGCGCGATCCCGGTTTCAGGCTCGTGCTCACGACGACGCGTGAGGCACGCCATCGGCCTGACGACCTCGACCGCCGGCTCGATGCCGCGGCACTGCGCGAGATCGCGGATCGCTGGGGCAAGACGCCGCGCAGCGTCTACGTGTGCGGCTCGACCGGGTTCGTCGAAGCGGTAACGATCGGCCTGGTGGCGAATGGCATGGCGCCGGCGCTCATCCGCACCGAGCGCTTCGGCAGCAGCGCCTGAATCTGCGAACACAGCATCGCCGTGGCGCGCCAGCGCGCGCGGCCGCCATCCGGCCGAGCGGGCGATTCGTGCTTCAGCCGCCGTCGGTAATGGCGCCGATGCTCGCCGTCGACACCAGGCGCATGTACTTCGCCATCAATCCCTTCGTGTAGCGCGGCGGCGGCGGCTTCCACTTGGCGCGTCGCCGCTCGAGCTCCTTCGCGTCGACGTTGAGCTCGAGCTTCAATTGATCCGCGTCGATGGTGATCGAATCGCCATCTTCGATCAGTGCGATGTTGCCGCCGACGTACGCTTCCGGTGCGACGTGACCGACCACCATACCCCACGTTCCGCCCGAGAACCGGCCGTCGGTGATGAGACCCACCGAGGCACCCAGTCCCTGCCCGATGAGCGCAGATGTCGGCGCCAGCATTTCGCGCATTCCCGGGCCGCCCTTGGGGCCTTCGTAGCGGATGACGAGCACATCGCCCGCCTTGATTTTCTTCGCAAGGATCGCGTCGAGCGCATCCGTCTCGGAATCGAACACGCGCGCGGGCCCGGTGATGTTGTGGCTCTTGAGTCCCGTGATTTTCGCCACGCAGCCCTCGGGTGCGAGATTGCCCCTGAGGATCGCGAGGTGCCCCTGGGCATACATCGGATTCGACCACGGGCGGATCACGTCCTGGTCGCTGCGCGGCTCGGCCGGTACGCGCTCGAGCTCCTGCGCGATCGTGCGTCCGGTGATCGTCATGCAGTCACCGTGGAGCAAGCCGTGCGCGAGCAGCATCTTGAGCACCTGCGGTACGCCGCCGGCGCGATTGAAGTCGACGGCGACGTAGCGACCCGAGGGCTTCAAGTCGCAGAGCACGGGCACGCGCTTGCGGATGCGCTCGAAGTCGTCGATCGTCCACGGCACTTCTGCGGCCGCCGCGATCGCGAGATAGTGGAGTACCGCATTGGTCGAGCCGCCAGTCGCCATCACGAGCGAGATCGCGTTCTCGATCGACTCGCGCGTGATGATGTCGCGGGGCTTGAGGTCGCGCTTGATCGACTCGACGAGGGCCCGCGCCGACGCGGCCGACGAATCCGCCTTCTCGGGATCGGGCGAGGCCAACTGCGAGCTACCCATCAGGCTCATGCCGAGCGCCTCGAACGACGACGACATCGTGTTCGCCGTGTACATGCCGCCGCACGCTCCGACCGTAGGACACGCATTGCGCTCGATGCCGTCGTAATCCTCCTTCGACATCGTGCCCGCGGTGAACGCGCCGACCGCTTCGAACGGCGACACGATCGTGAGCGCCTGTCCTTTCCAGTGGCCCGGCTTGATCGTGCCCGCATAGACGAAGATGCCGGGCACGTTGATGCGCGCCATCGCCATCATCGCGGCCGGCATGTTCTTGTCGCAGCCGCCGACCACCAGCACGGCGTCCATGCACTGGCCGTTGACCGACGTCTCGATCGCGTCGGCAATGACTTCCCGCGAGACGAGCGAGTACTTCATCCCCTCGGTGCCCATCCCGATGCCATCGGTGACCGTCGGCACGCCGAAGACCTGCGGCATGGCGCCGGCGCTGCGCAGCGCTTCCATCGCGCGGTCGACGAGCGGCTGGATGCCCGCGTTGCACGGGTTCATCGTGCTGTATCCGTTCGCGACCCCGACGATGGGCTTCTCGAAGTCGTCGTCACTGAATCCGACCGCCCGGAGCATGGCGCGATTGGGAGAGCGGGCGACGCCGGCGGTGATCAGCTTCGAACGGCGGTTGTAGGCGGGCATGCTGGATCTCCTGCCGAATCGGGACGAAATACGCGTTGAAGCCGCGTCGAAAACGCGATAATAACCAACCGGCGCACGGTCCAACGGCGGCCGATACCCTTGACGACGCAAGGCCCTTTGCACACCGACAGCCTGAAAGCGATCGCGGATTGGCTCGTCGACGGCGCACGCTCCGCGTCCACGTCCGATGAGGTGCTGCGCGAGCTCTGCGATCGGATGGTCGCGCTCGGCTTTCCGCTGTGGCGCGTCGCTGTATTGGTGCGCACGCTGCACCCGCAGGTCACCGGCCGTCGCTTCCTGTGGCGCGCGGAAACCGGCGACGTATCGGTCGGCTCGCTCACCTACCAGATGATGGAGACGCCGGAATTCCTGCAAAGCCCGGTGAATCGCGTGTATGCGACACTCGCGCCGTTTCGGCGTCGTCTGCTCGACGACGGCGCAACCGAGGGCTTCGAACTTCTCGAAAAGCTCCGCAACGAGGGCGTGACCGATTATCTCGCCGCGCCGCTCCATTTCACCGACGGGTCGCTGCACGTTGCGACCTTCTCGACGCGGGCGCCGGGAGGATTCACCGAGACGCACCTCGCCGGCTTGATGGAGCTCCTCGCGCCGTTCGCGCGCGTCGCCGAGATCCGCGCGCTGCGGCGCACCTCGAACAATCTGCTCAACACCTACGTCGGCATGCATACCGGCGAACGCATCATGGCCGGTCAGATCCGTCGCGGTCACACCGAAACGATACGCGCAGTCATCTGGCTGTCCGACATGCGCGGATTCACCTCGCTTGCCGATCGCCTGCTGCCGTCCACGCTGATCGAGCTTTTGAACCGGTACTTCGACTGCCAGGTGCCCGCGATCCACACGCACGGCGGCGAAGTGCTGAAGTTCATGGGCGACGGCCTCCTCGCCCTGTTCAAGCTCACGGACAGCGACGACGGCGATCGCGCCGTGTGCGATGCGGCGCTCGCGGCCGCGGACGAGGCGCGGGCAAACGTCACGGCGCTCGCGAGCACCGTCGCGACCGAGGGGATCGATGTCCTCCGCTTCGGACTGGCGCTGCATCCTGGCGAGGTTCTATACGGGAACATCGGCAGCGATGACCGTCTCGACTTCACGTGCATCGGACCCGCGGTGAATCTGGCAGCGCGTCTGGAAAAGCTCGCCGGCGGCATCGGCTGCTCGATGATCGCGTCGGACGCGTTCGTCGAGCGCGTGGGACTCCAGCGCTTTGTACCACTCGGCGAATTCGCACTCCCCGGCTTTCAGGCGCCGAAGACTGTCTACGGCCTGGTCGACGAGGTTGGCGGCAACGCATCCGCCAATTGATGTTTCCGGGATCGGGGAACTTGCGCGCTCACCGCTCTTCGATCCGCGCGGCATCCTCTTGAATTCGCCTCCGGGGTCCGTTATCATCATTTGAGCTGTTGCGGGGATTGCCAGCAGACTCCCCGCCTCGAAAGACGCAGAAACGCGTCCAAGCTCTGCTCCTTTGCGCCGGACCGTGTCCGAGAAAGGAGTGTGCCGTGGACGACACCGAACTCCATACCGCCCTCGATTGCATCGACGCCGATCGTCGACGATGGCGCGTGCCTGTCGAGCGAACACCGGCTGCTGACCTCGCGTTCGCACGATTCCGAGCCGAGCGGGCGTGCATTCGAACGTCGATCGCCAAACGACGCGTCCGATACGCGCGAGCGATCGTCTTTCTCGGACTGGTCCTTCTTGGAGGCGCGGTCATGGCACAGACGCAGAATTTCGACACGGACGCCGTGGGCGCATTGCCCTCGGCATGGATGGGGGGCGTGACCGGTCGCGGTTCGTCACGCTGGACGATCGAAGCGGATGCGACGGCGCCTTCGCCGCATAACGTCCTGAAGCAGAGTGGATCGGGAGACTTTCCGTGGTGCGTGCTGCGCGACGCGCAGTTGGCAGACGGTTACGTCGAAGTGAAGTTCAAGCCACTCTCGGGAAGTGAAGACCAGGCGGGTGGCGTGGTATGGCGATTCAAGAGCGGCAGCGAATACTACGTCGCGCGCGCGAATGCGCTCGAGAACAACGTGTCGCTTTACTACACGCAGCACGGACGGCGGAACACGCTCAAGTACGTCGATGCACCCGTCGCCGGAAAGCAATGGCATACGTTGCGCGTGGAGTTTGCGGGGCGCCACATCGAGGTGTCGCTTGATGGCAAGCGCTACATCCAGTTCGACGATGACCACATCGCGGACAAGGGCGCCGTGGGCGTGTGGACGAAAGCCGACAGCGTCACGCTGTTCGACGATTTCACCTACGGCTCGACCGCGTCGCGATGACATCATCGTCACAGGTTCGACGGCTGCTCGGGGCGCGCGGGCTCCGCGCATTCGGCGACGGCTACGTGAGCCTGTTGCTGCCCGTGTATCTGCTGCAGCTCGGGCTCACGCCCCTCGAGGTCGGCGTCATCGCAACGGGAACGTTGCTTGGCTCGGGCGCGCTCACGTTGCTGGTCGGCCTGCATGCGTATCGGTTCCGATACCGCACGCTGCTGCTCGCCGCCGCAGCGCTCATGGTCGCCACCGGCGCGGGCTTCGCGGCGCTGACGTCGTTCTGGCCTCTGCTCGTCGTCGCGGTCGTCGGGACCCTCAACCCGTCGAGCGGCGACGTGAGCGTGTTCCTGCCGCTCGAACAGGCGGTCCTTGCGCACGTTGTCTCCGATCGCCAGCGGACGGCGACCTTCGCGCGCTACAGCCTCGTGGGCGCGCTGGTCGGCGCACTCGGAGCGCTTTTCGCGAGCACCCCGGAGCTCGTCGTCGGCCGATTTGGCATCGACACGCGCACGGCGATTCAGGTGATGTTCGTTCTCTACGCCTTCCTCGGGGTCGCTGCCGCGCTGGTCTACCACCAGCTTCCCCGTGCGCTCGAAGCCGAGACGAGCGCGCCCGCCGCGCCGCTGTGCGAGTCGAAGCGGATCGTTTACACACTCGCCGCGCTCTTCAGCCTCGATGCATTCGGCGGCGGCTTCATCGTCCAGTCCATGCTCGCGCTGTGGCTGTTCGAGCGCTTCGAGCTCTCGGTCGCGACCGCGGCAACGATCTTCTTCTGGACCGGCGTTCTGTCGGCGCTCTCGTATCTCGTCGCGGTGCGGATCGCGAACCGGATCGGGTTGCTTTACACGATGGTATTCACGCATCTGCCGTCGAGCATCCTGCTCATCATGACGCCGTTCGTGCCGAGCCTCGCCTGGGCCGTCGTCCTGCTGTTCATCCGGAGCGCGCTGTCGCAGATGGACGTGCCGACGCGCAATTCCTACGTGATGGCGGTAGTCTCGCCACGCGAGCGCGCAGCGGCGGCCAGCGTCACGTCGGTGCCGCGGAGCCTTGCGTCGGCGGCGAGCCCGATGATTGCCGGTTACCTGCTCGGGCTGTCGAGCTTCGGCTGGCCGCTGATCGCCGCCGGCGGGCTCAAGATCGTATACGACCTCGCGCTGCTTGCGACGTTTCGCACGGTGCGCCCGCCCGAAGAGGCGGCCACTCGTTCATGAGCTGATCGTCCGCGCGCCCAAGGTTGATTTTTGGCGTCGGCCCGAGAGGCCGATTGGCGGCCGGTCGGACTTTCGTCGGCGTCGCGCCTTCGGTTGCATCCGCAAATGGGAAGGCGCATGCTTTTCGTTCACGCGGACGTCTTGCGTACTGGCGTCCGTGAGCGTCGATCGGAGAGGGAGGTCGTCCCAGATACGTGCTGGCTGCGGCGCGATCGTTCTCCCTGCGCCATGAATCGGCTTCGACCCTTGACCGGAGTGTTCGAGCGCGGCAGAGGCAACGACGCTCGCCGTTCGCGGTCCTGCCGGCATTCGAAATCCGCGTCCCACTCATAGTGCAACCCTTCGTGCAGGAGCGCGACATGAATGATGAAAACTCGCGATCGAACCCGCGCCGCTTCTTTCTCAAGCAGGTGGCGACCGTCGCTGCAGGGACCGCGCCGCTTTCGACGAAGCTCGCGACGGGATTGGGCGTCGCCGCCGTGGCGACGTTTCCCGCCTCCGTCCAGGGCGCCGATGCACCCGCATCGGTAACGGCCGCCGCACCCTTCCTCGGTTACGAATCGTTAAGCCAGGACGAGGCGGCGTTTGTCGAGGCCATGGTCAACGTCATGTGCCCCGCGGATTCGCTGACGCCCAACGGTGTCGACTGCGGACTCGCGACGTACATCGATCGCCAGCTCGCCGGTGAATTCGGCAAAGGCGCGCGTCGCTACATGCGCGGCCCGTGGCCTACCGGCAAGCCTCAGCTCGGCTACCAGTCGCCGCTCACCCCCGAGCAGCTGTTCAAGATGGGTGTGGCCGCGAGCGCGACCGCGTGCAAGTCGCGCTTCGGCAAATCGTTCGATCAGCTGAGTCCCGCCGACGCCGATGCGTTTCTGGCCGACATCGCTTCAGGAAAGGTCAGCGCGCCGGAGCTCTCGCTCGCTTCGTGGTTCAACGACCTCGTCTACCCGCTGTTCGTCCAGGCCTGTTTCTCGGATCCGATCTACAGCGGCAACTACAACAAGGTGTTCTGGAAGATGATCGGCTACCCGGGCCTTCCCGCGACGCACGCGCGCGACATGGTGGAATTTCGCGGCAAGCCTTATCCGGGTGCGAAGGATCCGAAGTCGATCGTCGATTTCAGCTGAGCAGGAGACCGCCATGGCCAAGAAGCTCGCGAAGCATACGGTCGTGATCGTCGGTGGTGGTTTGACGGCCGGTCTGGTCGCGCGGCAACTTACGGCGAAGGGCATCGACACGGTCGTGCTGGAGCGCGGATTCGATCATACCGACGGCGCGGAGGCGCGCATCCCGACGCAGCGCGACGAGCTCCGCTGGGATACACGCCAGGGGTTGATCCAGGATTGGTCGGTGCAGACGTACACGCTGCGTCATTCGATGAGTGACGCGTCGCTCCCGGTCCGCTGGATGGAGGCGTTTCTCCCCGGTGAGGGCATGGGCGGCGCCGCCAACCACTGGAATGGACACCTCTGGCGCTGGGCAGAGTACGACCCGCAGCTGCGCACGCGATTCACCAGCCGCTACGGGAAGAATGCCGTCCCGGCGGACATGCCGATCCAGGATTGGGGCGTCACGTACGCCGAGATGGAGCCGTATCACGACCTGTTCGAGAAGCTGTTCGGCATCGCGGGCAAGGCCGGCAACATCAACGGCAAGATCCAGCCGGGCGGCAATCCGTTCGAGGCGCCGCGGCGCGGCGAATACCCGCAGCTTCCGCTCGAGATCACCGAGGCCGGACTGATCTACAAGGCGGCCGTCGAGAAGATGGGATACAAGCCGTTTCCGACACCAGCCGGCAATTCCTCCGGTGCGTACACGAATCCCGACGGACAGACACTCGGACAATGCCAGTACTGCGGGCACTGCGAGCGCTTCATCTGCGAGGCGCACGCGAAGGCGAGCCCTGAAGCGCTGCTCTATCCGATGCTCAAGCAGCGCAAGGGCTTCGAGCTTCGCCTCGGAGCCTATGTCACCGGGATCGACTACGACCACAAGGGCAAGCGCGTGCTCGGCGTCCGTTACGTCGACCGTCTGACGGGCGTCGAATACGAGCAGCCGGCCGATGTCGTCGTGCTGGCGGCCTTCACCATGACCAACGCGCGGCTGCTCCTGCAGGACCGCATCGGCAAGGCGTACGACCCGAAGACCGACACCGGCGTCCTGGGCAAGAATTTCTGTTATCAGACCAATTCCTCGGTCAACGTCTTCTTCAAGGACCGCTGGATCAATCCCTTCCTGGCCGCGGGCAGCACGGGAACCGTCATCGACGACTGGAACAACGACAATTTCGATCACGCGGGACTGGGCTTTTTGGGCGGTGGCGGGATCAGTGCCAACGTGTTCAACGGCCGGCCCATTTCCTCGCGCCGCGTTCCGCCGGGAACACCGGCGTGGGGCACGAAGTGGAAGCAGGCGAATGCGGACTGGTATGCGCATTCGTTCGCGCTTTCCATCCAGGGGAGCTGCTACCCGAACCGGCAGAACTACCTGGACCTCGATCCGACCTACACGGACAACTACGGCCAGCCGCTGCTGCGCATGACGTTCGACTGGCGGAACAACGAGCTCAAGATGTCGGAATACGTGACGGTCAAGATGGCCGAGATCGCCAAGAACATGGACGCGACGATCATCGGGCCCGCGGTGCCGCGCAAGGCCCCGTTCGACACGCGCGTCTACCAGAGCACGCACGTGACCGGCGGCACGATCATGGGCGCCGATCCGAAGACAAGCGTCGTTTCGCCGCACCTGCAGCACTGGGATGCGCAGAACCTGTTCGTCGTCGGCGCTTCCGTCTACCCGCACAACTCCGGGTTCAACCCGACGGGGCCGCTGTCCGCGCTCGCGCTGCGCCTCGGCGACGATATCGTGAGCTACACGCAGAAACCGGCGATGCTGTGATGCGCGTCGCGCACCGGCATCGAGGCTCGAGGTTGCGGCCAGGGGAGTATCAAATGCGTCGACTCAAGAAACGTTTCATCATCGCGGCGGTCGCCGGGTTCGCTGTCGTATCCGTCGGCGTCGCCGTCGCGCAGGATGCGGCGGCGGGCAAGGCGCTCTTCACCCAGTGCGCCGTGTGCCATTCGATCGACGGCACGAATGCCGTCGGGCCGAGCCTCAAAAGCATCGTCGGGCGCAAGGCGGGAACGGCCGACGGCTTCCGTTACAGCCGCGCGATGAAAAACTCCGGCGCCGTGTGGGACGACAAGACGCTGGATGCCTATCTCGCGGATCCGCAGAAGCTGATTCCAGGCAACGTGATGCCGTTTTCGGGGATGGCGGATCCCAAGCAGCGCGCCGACGTCATCGCCTATCTGCAAACGCTGAAGTAAGAGTGCTGCCCCCGCCTGTCGAGTCCGCTAGATAGCGCCTTCTTTCCGGAGTCGCGCGATCGCGCTTGGGTCGTAGCCCAGCTCCTGCAGGATCGCGTCGGTGTGCAGACCAAGCGCCGGGATCGGGTCCATGCGCGGGGCGTGCTTACGATCGAGGCCCGGCGGCATCAGCACCGGTATCCGGCCCGACGGCGAATCGACTTCCGTCCAGCGACCGCGGGCCTTGAGCTGCGGATGCGCCCACACGTCGTGCATGTCGTTGAGATCGGCGCTGGCGATGCTCGCAGCCTCGAGACGTTCGATGAGCTCGTGCGCCGTGAGCCGCGAAAACGCCTCGACGACGATGGCGTTCAGCTCTTCGCGCCGCGCGACGCGCAGCGAATTCGACTTGAAGCGCTCGTCAGCCGCGAGCTCGGGACGCTCGATGACGTTCGTGCAAAAGGACGCCCATTCGCGCTCGTTCTGCAAACCGAGCATCACCGTGCGGTCGTCGCCGGTCTGAAACGGCCCGTAGGGATAGATCGTGGCGTGCGCCGCGCCGCTGCGCGGTGGCTGCTCCGCGCCGTCGAACGCGTAGTACAGGGGATAGCTCATCCACTCGACCATCGCCTCGAGCATCGAGATCTCGACGTGCGCGCCCTCTCCGCTGCGCCCGCGCGCGATCAGCGATGCCAGGATGTTGCTGAACGCGTACATCCCGGCCGCGATGTCGGCGATCGAGCATCCTGCCTTCGCCGGCTCGTCCTTCGTCCCCGTGATCGACAGAAATCCCGACTCGCTCTGGATCAGCAGGTCGTACGCCTTCTTGTCGCGATACGGACCATCGGGCCCGTAGCCGGAAATATCGCAGACGATCAGTCGCGAATTGACCTGGGAGACGCTGTCGTAGCCCAGCCCCAGCCGTTCCGCCGCGCCTGGCGCAAGATTCTGGACGAGCACGTCGGCGCGCTCGATCAGGCGGCGCAGGATGTTGCGCGCTTCCGCATGCTTGACGTCGAGCGTCAGGCTTTCCTTCGAGCGATTGGTCCAGACGAAATGCGACGCGAGCCCCTTGACACGCTCGTCGTAACCCCGCGCAAAGTCACCGACGCCTGGTCGCTCGATCTTGATGACGCGCGCCCCGAGGTCCGCGAGCTGTCGCGTGCAGAACGGACCGGCGATCGCATGCTCGAGCGTGACGACCGTGATGCCGTCGAGGGGACGCATGGCGCTCACCTTCAGAAAGAACGCGGCAGCCCGAGCACGTGCTCGGCCACGTACGCGAGGATCAGGTTCGTCGAGATCGGCGCGACCTGGTAGAGGCGAGTCTCGCGGAACTTGCGCTCGATGTCGTACTCCGCCGCGAAACCGAAGCCACCGTGGAACTGCAGACAGGCGTTCGCTGCTTCCCACGAGGCGTCGGCGGCAAGCAGCTTAGACATGTTGGCCTCGGCACCGCAGGGCTTGCCCGCGTCGAACAGCGAGCTGGCCTTGAAGCGCATCAGGTTCGCCGCTTCCACGTTGACGTAGGCACGCGCGATCGGAAACTGCACGCCCTGGTTCTGACCGATCGGCCGGCCGAACACGACGCGCTCGCCTGCGTATTTCACGACGCGGTCGATGAACCAGTAGCCGTCGCCGATGCACTCCGCGGCGATGAGCGTGCGCTCGGCATTGAGCCCGTCGAGGATGTACTTGAAGCCCTTGCCCTCCTCGCCGATCAGGTTCTCCGCGGGGATCTCGAGATTGTCCAAGAAAAGTTCGTTGGTCTCGTGGTTCACCATGTTCGCGATCGGCACGACGCTGAGGCCGTGGCCTATCGCGTGGCGCAAATCCACGATGAATACCGACATGCCCTCCGAGCGCTTCTTCACCTGCTCGAGCGGCGTCGTGCGCGCTAGCAAAATCATGAGATCCGAATGCTGGACGCGCGAGATCCATACCTTCTGACCGTTGACGACGTAGCGATCTCCTTTTTTCACCGCCGTGGTCTTGATCTGGGTCGTGTCCGTTCCGGTCGTCGGCTCGGTCACGCCCATCGATTGCAGGCGCAATTCGCCTGACGCGATCGCGGGCAGATACTGTTTCTTCTGGGCCGCCGACCCGTGGCGCAGCAGCGTGCCCATGTTGTACATCTGGCCGTGGCACGCGCCGGAGTTGCCGCCCGCGCGATTGATCTCCTCCATGATGACCGTCGCTTCCACGAGCCCAAGGCCGGAGCCACCGTACTCCTGCGGGATCAACGCGGCGAGCCAGCCGGCTTTGGTCAGGGCGTCGACGAAGGCTTCGGGATAGCCGCGCTCCTCGTCGATCTTGTGGAAGTACTCACCCGGAAATTCCGCGCACAGCGCGCGCACCGCGTCGCGGATGTCCTGGTATTGATCGTGGGTGCGAAGCATTGCAACGAAGCGCCGTCGGTCACGTCGCCATTCGCGCGGTCGCTTCCATCGCCAGCGCGCCATCCGGCCGTTGCGCCCACAGCCGGGCCGAAGTGCCGTCTGGCGCCGGTTGCCCGCAGACCAGGAACGGCGCGTTCGCGAAAAGCGGCGAAACGGCGCGGAAATCGAATCCAGATACGCGGACATGCGGCACGCTTCGCCGCAGAAGATCGACGAGCAGGGTTGCGATCAGCGGCCCATGCACGACGAGGTCGGGATAGCCCTCGATTTTCGTGACGTACGGAAAGTCGTAATGGATCCGGTGACTGTTGAAGGTCAATGCGGAATAGCGAAACAGGAGCACAGCGTCCGGATGGATCTCGCGCGACCACGTGCGCTCGGCCGAGGCCTGGCGCGACGCTTCCGCTGCACCGGCTTTCGGCGCCTCGCGATAGACGATGTCGTGCTCCTCGACGATCAGCGGTCTGCCCCCGCGCGCGACCTCGTGACGCACGAGGACGAAGACGAGCGGACCGCTGCGCCCGGCTTTCTTTGTCACGTCGACGATGCGCGAGGTGCGCGTCGCCGTGTCGCCGATGCGGAGCGCATCGAGAAACTGCAGCCGGCCGCCGCCCCACATACGGCGCGGCAGCGGCACGGGCGGCAGGAATCCTCCACGTGCGGCGTGCCCGTCCGGGCCCGATTCCGAGAGCGGAGAGCGCGGCAGGAAATACAGCCAGTGCCAGAGCGGCGGGATCGGATCGCCGCTCTGCGGTGCGGGGTCGCCGCGATCGAGCGTGACCGAGAGCGTCGCGACCGGACTCTCGCCGATGTACTCGGTACGGGATTCGGTGCGACCGATCCAGGCGGTCAGGCTCTCATCGTTCATCGTTTGCCGGGTGGTATCGCAGGGACGAGGAACGTATCCGACATGGGCGGCGGTGCATCGAGCACAGCGATCCCCTTCGGCACGCTATCGCATCACGAACGGGTTGCCCGTCTTCGCACCGGTGTTGATCCACACGCTCTTGGTCTGCAGATACTCGCGCACTGCCTCAAGACCGTTCTCGCGGCCAAGCCCCGAATCCTTGTAGCCGCCGAACGGCGACATGTAGCTCACCGCGCGATAGGTGTTGACCCAGACGGTGCCTGCCTGGATGCGCTCGCTCATGCGAAAGGCTCGACCGATATCGCGCGTCCATACTCCGGCGCCTAAACCGAATCGTACATCGTTCGCAATCGCGACCGCCTCGTCGTCGCCACGGAATTTGATCACCGACAGCACCGGCCCGAAGACTTCCTCCTGCGCGATGCGCATCCGGTTGTCGACTTCCGAGAAGATCGTCGGCTCGACGAACCAGCCTTTGCCGCACTCGGGCCGCGTTGCGGGCCCGCCGCCGAGCTCGAGCTTCGCGCCTTCGCCCTTCGCGATGTCGATGTACGAGAGCACCTTCGCGTATTGCTGCTGCGTCGTCACCGGGCCGACCTGCGTCTCGGCCTGCATCGGATCGCCCATGCGCGCGGTCTTCGCGAGCGCGATGAGCCGCTCGAGGAACGCATCGTGAATGCTCTCCTCGACCAGAAGCCGCGATCCCGCAATGCACGTCTGACCTGTCGCCGCGAAGATGCCCGAGACCGCACCGTTGATCGCATCGTCGAGATCGGCGTCGGCAAAGACGATATTCGGGCTCTTGCCGCCGAGTTCGAGGCTCACGCGCTTCAAGCCGCGTGCCGCCATCTCGGCGAGCTTGCGACCCGTCGCATCGGAGCCCGTGAATGCGATCTTGCGCACCAGCGGATGCGTCACCAGCGGGGTCCCGGCCTCATCGCCGAAGCCCGTCACGACGTTGACCACACCCGGCGGAAACCCGACCTCCTCCATGAGCCGAACGAACTCGAGCGTCGAGGCGGAGGTGAACTCGGAGGGCTTGACGACCGCCGTGCAGCCGACGGCGAGCGCGGGCGCGAGCTTCCACGACAGCAACAACAGCGGCGAATTCCACGGTGTGATCACACCGACGACGCCGATCGGCTCGTGCCGAGTGAAGTTGAAGTAGCCCTTCTTGTCGAGCGGGATGACGTCGCCTTGCAGCTTGTCGGCGAGCCCGCCGAAGTAATGGAACCATTTTGGGATGTAATTCAACTGCCCGTGCATCTCGGCGAAGAGCTTGCCGTTGTCGGTCACCTCGATCTCGGCAAGTCGCCTTGCTTCCTTCGCTACGCGATCGCCGAAACGATGCAGCAGCAGCCCCCGTTCGCTGGCCGTCATCTGCGGCCAGGGCCCGTCGGTGAAGGCGCGATGCGCGGCTTCGACCGCGCGGTTGACGTCGTTAGCGTCCGAGCGCGCAACCTCGCACCACGGCTCGCCGAGATAGGGGTTGTAGCTCGGGAACCATCGACCGCCGTCAGGGTCGATGCCGCGTCCTTCGATGAAGAGCTGGAGCTTTCGCATCTGACAGACTTTCGGGGCCGCGCAACGCTCAAGACTGAACGCAGCCACTACCTCAGATCACTTGCCGGGATCCTTCACGTCGGGAATCTTGTCGAACTCGACGTTGTACAGCGCGCCGCCGACCTTTTCGACCTTGCGGATGTACACCGTCTGCGTGATGTCGCGCGTCTCGGGATCGATCAGGATCGTACCTCGCGGACTCGTGAGCTTGATCCCCTTGAGCGCCGCGATGAACTTCTCGGCGTCGGTCGAGCCGCCGGTCTTCTTGAGCGCCTCGGCGATGAGCGCCATCCCGTCGTAGCCGCCGACCGCCATGAAATTGGGTCGCAGCTTCGCGCCGTTGACCTCCGCGTACGCCTGCTTGAACGCCTTGTTCTCGGGCGAATCGTGCGCGGCGGAATAATGGAAGCTGGTGATCAGCCCGAGCGTTTCGTCGCCCATTGCATCCATCACGCCGTCGTCGGTGATGTCGCCGGTCGCGATGAGCTTGATGCCGGCGTCCGCGAGGCCGCGCTCGCGATAGCTCTTCATGAACGCGATGCCCTGCTCGCCGGCGGGGAGGAAAACGAAGACGGCGTCGGGCTTCTCGTCCTTCGCCCTCTGGATGAACGGCGAGAAGTCGGGGTTGCGCAGCGGCACGCGCGAGGTGCCGACGATCTGTCCCCCCGCGGCCTTGAATGCCTTGGCGAATTCGGTCTCGGCGTCGACCCCCGGTCCGAAGTCGGAGACGATGGTGTAGACCTTTTTGATCCCGTTCTTCGCCGCCCATTGCGCCATCGGTTGCGTCACCTGCGGGAGCGTCATCGATGCGCGCACGATGTACGGCGATTTCGTCGTGATGATCGACGTCGCCGCGTTCATGATCACCATCGGCACCTTCGCTTCAGTCGCGATCGGCGCCACCGCGAGCGCGTTGGGTGTGAGGCCGAAGCCCGCAAGGATGTTCACCTTGTCGAGCGTGACGAGCTCCTGTGCGAGCCGCTTCGCAATGTCGGGTGAAGGGCCCGTCGTGTCACGCTGGATGATCTCGATCTTCTTGCCCGCGATGGTGTCGCCGTGCTGCTTCAAATACGCCTTCATGCCCCCGACGATCTGTTGCCCGTACTGTGCGAACGGCCCCGAGAATTCCGATACGACGCCGATCTTGACGACGTCCTGCGCCAACGCGGGAGCGGAAGCGATCGCGAGGATGGCCGTCAGGCCCGCGATCGAACGCCAAAGTGCTCGCATGGACTCTCCTCCAGAGGTGAAAGGTGAGGGCATCCGGTTTTCAAGTTTTCGACGCCCTTTCGTCCGGCATCTTAGCAGGGACTTCCGATGGATCAGGCGCTCTCCGCGTACCTCCGCCAGCCAGCATGGCATTCGTCAGATGCGGCGCTCGAGGCCCTTCCAGTAAGTCTCGCGCATTTCGCGCTTGAGCGTCTTGCCCGCGGCGTTGCGCGGAAAGGCGTCCATGATCACGACCGCTTCCACCCGCTGGTATTTCGCGGCGACGCGCTCGTTGATCCACTCCTTCAGTTCCTGCGCCCCGACGCTCGAGCCCGCGCACAGGATCACGGCAGCGAGCGGCGTCTCGCCCCACTTGTCGTGCGGAATACCGAAGACCGCAACCTCTCGCACCGCCGGGTGGCACGCCGCGATCTCCTCGATGTCCTTTGGATAGACCTTCACACCGCCGGAATCGATCATGTCCTTCTTGCGGTCGACCAGATAAAGGTATCCGTCCTCGTCGACGTAGCCCAGGTCGCCGCTCCAGATCCACCCATCGCGCAGCGTGGCTGCAGTCGCCTCCGGGCGATTGATGTAACCGGGCATCGTGATCGGCCCGCGGCCGATAATCTCGCCGATCTCGCGAGGAGGAAGGCCACGGCCTTCCGCGTCGACGATCTTCACCTCGAAGAACGGCGGCGGGATCCCGACGCTGCCCGACTTGCGCTCGGCGTCATCACGATCGAGGATCGTGACGAAGCCCTCGGTCAGGCCGTAGAGCTCATAGAATCGGCGCGGCAGCGCGCGCATGAGCTGCGCCTTGTACTCGACGTGCAGCGGGGCGCCAAGCGAAAGGATGCATTGCAGCGACTGCAGTCGCGCGGGATCGAAACCCTTCGCGTTGAGTATGGCGATGATCTGGGCAGGAACCAGCATCGAGTGCGTGACCCCTTCACGCTCGACGGTCTCGATGAACGCCTCGGGGTCGAAGCTCGGGTGGAGCACGAACGTCGCGCCGCACATGAATGCCGCGAACATGTTGACCATTGCACCGTTGAACACGAGCGCACCCGAGTGCAGCACCACCGACTCCGGTGCCATACGGAACGAGTTCGCCATCAGCGTGGCGTACATCGCGCGGATGAAATGCGTGTGCAGGATGCCTTTCGGCAGGCCGGTCGTGCCGCTCGTGTACATGATGGTCGCGATGTCCCCGGCGGAGACGGTGACCTCGGGCGCCACGTCGGACGCGGCGGCGTGCAGCGCATCGAAGGCGTCGAAGCCTGCGGCATCACCTTCGGTCGCGTCGACGAGGACCCAGCGGCATCGCGATCCGATCGCCGCGCGACGCCTCACTTCCTCGAGCATCGCGATTTGATCGCGCGGCGCAATGACGACGGCGGGCTCGGCATCGTCGAGCAGCGAAACAAGGCCAACGACGGTCAGAAGCGGGGAAAGCGGCACCACGGCGGCGCCGAGCCTCGCGCAGGTCCAGTAGGTCGCGAGGAGCTCGACCCGGTTCGGAAGCAGTGTCGCAACGCGATCGCCGGAGCGGACGCCGAGCGCGGTCAATGCGTTCGCCAGGCGATTGACATAGCGGTCCCATTCCCGCGACGAATATCGCGTCACCCGGCCCTCGCCCGTCGGAACGACAACGGCCGTATGTGCAGGTCGGTAGCGAGCGTGCCGCGCGAGCAGGCGGCCGAGCACGAGGCTTTCGGTGGCGATCGGCGTTTCCATGAGCGATGGTCGTCAAAGATCCGTCTATCTTCGCTCAAAGTCGGTGTGCCGCATTCACGAGCGAAAACCCGGGCCATGCGATCCGCTCGCCCTTCGCGAGCGCGAGCACCTTGAAGAGCTCGCCCATCTCCGCAGGAGACGTGAGCTTCTGCACGGCGGAGGCTTCGCGCAGATACGCGAGCGATTCCGGGGGACCGACCGCGGACAGGCAGTCCAGCAGCCCGCATCCGAGCAGAAATGCGCCCTGCGGCGCGAACCCCGCCACGTCGAGACCCCCACGCTCGCCCGCTTCCGCCATCGCGGTGAAATCGACGTGCGTCGTGAGATCGCTCAGGCCCGGCCAGAGGAAAGGGTCGCCGTGGGCGCGATGCCGGTAGTGTCCCATCTGCGTGCCCTCGCGACGCTGCGGATGGTAGAGCTCGGCGCGTGGAAAGCCGTAATCGATGATCACAACGGCCCCGCGGACAAGCCTGCACGCGAGCGTTTCCACGAGCGCTTCGGCAGCCGGATTGATCTCGCTCGAGTAGTCGATGTCGCGTGGGAAACGCTTGGCGGCAAGCTCCTGCAGCGGCCCCTCGTCGAGCCGTCGCACATCGAATTGGAAACCATCGCGCCAAGCGACACCGCGCTCGAAGTAATTGCCGCGTTCGCGCCGCACGCAATGCGCCGGAATTGCGTCGAGCACTTCGTTCAGGAGCATCGCGCCGTCGACGCGCGACGGCAGGTCCATCGACCACTCGATGGGAACGTCGAGCTCGCCTGCGAGACGCGAAAGCGTCTCCCGCTGGCGTTCACGCAACTCCGCACTGGGCTCGACGATGGCGTAGTGCGAAGGCGATGAGCCGCGTGCCTTCAGCGCGCGCAGGAGGTCGCGTGCGAGCACGCCACTTCCCGCGCCGAGCTCCACGACCTCGCGCCGCTCGGAGACGGCGAGAATGTCGGCGACCTGGCAGGCGAGCGTCGCGCCGAACAGCGGAGTCAGCTCCGGTGCCGTCACGAAATCGCCTTCGACTCCGAATTTCCGCGCGCCGGCAACGTAATAGCCCAACCCCGGCGCGTAGAGCGCGAGCTGCATATAGCGGTCGAACGGAATCCATCCACCGCTGCGTTCGATGTCGACACGGATTGCATCGACGACGCGCGCGCTGTGCTCGCGCGCCTCCGGCGAAGGCTCGGGCAGCTTGAGCGGCCCCGGCAACGGTGGCGGCGGTCCGGGATGCATGGGGCGATGATTCAGCCGAGGCGGTGCGGCGACCTGACGAAAGGCCCCGCGCGTCCTTCCGGATTCGAGCCGGGCTTCAGGATGCAACCTGCGCCTCGCCGGGCGGTGGCGCGCAGCCCGACCTCCCCTCGATCGGCATCGATCGGCAGCATCCGTCCTCTTTTCGCTCTTGCAAAGCTATTTCGGGACCCGCACACTGATCGGCGCGAAGAAGTCTAATCGATTGCCAGGGCGGGCGCTCGCATGCACGGCAAGGTCGTCTTGATCACGGGCGGCAGCAAGCGCATCGGTGCAGCGATTTGCCGGCGCCTGCACGCGGCGGGCGCGGACCTGATGCTGCACTACCGCCAGTCGGCCGGTGAAGCGCGTCTCCTCCAGGCCGAGCTGAACCATGTGCGCGCCGACTCGGTCGCGCTGATCCAGGCGGACCTGCTCGACTTCGCCAAGCTGCCGTCGCTCGTCGAGCAGACCGTGCAGACGTACGGCCGGCTGGACGCGCTCGTCAACAATGCGTCCTCGTTCTACCCGACGCCGATCGGCGAAATCTCGTCGGAGGATTTCGAGGATCTGATGGGCACCAACCTGCAGGCGCCGCTGTTCCTGTCGCAGGCCGCCGCGCACGCACTCAAGAAATCGCAAGGCTCGATTGTGAACATCACCGACATCCACGCCGAGCGACCCCTCAAGAGTTATGTCGTGTACTCCGTCGCGAAGGCCAGCCTCGTCGGTCTCACGCGTTCGCTCGCGCGCGAGCTTGCGCCCGAGGTGCGCGTCAACGCGGTTGCGCCGGGACCGGTCTTGTGGCCGGATGACCCTGCGTTCGACGAGCTGTCGCGCCAGCGGATCATCTCGCACACGCCGCTCAGGCGCGAGGGCACTCCCGAAGACATCGCGAAGGCGGTGCACTTCCTGATTGCGGATGCGCCGTACGTCACCGGTGAGACGATCAACGTCGACGGCGGACGGCATATCGCCGCCTAGAGGGACCGACTGCTCTCCTGCTTCGCCCGCTCCGCTGCGACGTTCGCCGCCAGCGCTTCGAGATAGGGATCGACAATGCCGTGCGTCACCAGCGCGACGCGCGTGCGCTCGAGATAATCGGCGGAAGAACCGAAGGCGCCGCACGCCGTCGAGAGCACGCGGACCAGCTCATCGGCCGCGAGCTTCCCCGCGTACTGTGAATGATCGCGTCGGATGATGAAGGCGAGTGCGACGAGACGGCGGCCGTCGGCATCGACGTTGAGCCAGCGCGGCGCATAGGCACCCGTCACCATCTCGCGCCGCCACAGGAGATGGAGCTCGTCGATCGCGAGCGGCGCCGGCAGGCGATAGACCACGCCGCGGCAGGTCCCGCCGCGATCGAGTCCGAGCACAAGACCCGGGGCATCCGGCCGACCGCGCGAGGCGAGCGACCACAGGCAGAAGCGGCGATGCCATCCGCGCACGACGCCGGGCCGCGCCTCCGCGAAGGGGAACAGCGGATTCCAGAGCAGCGACCCGTACGCGAACACCCACCATCCTGCGCCCTTCGGTCTCGCGTTAAGCGTCGCCGTCAATGACCGCGACAGATCCTCATCGGTGAGTGCCTGATGCTCGGCGAGCGCCTCGACGTACACGGCGCGCATCCGGTCTTCCTCGAGGTCGCGGCGGGAAAGCGTCATCGATGGCCTGCGGTTCCTTACGCGATCTATTCGAGCGACTTCGGATCCAGCACCTGCTTCTTGAGCTCGACACGCGCGGCGCGACGCTTGGCTCGCGTCGTCTTGCCGTGCGCCCCGCCCTTTTTCATGAGCGGCGAGCGTGCGACCGGATTGCGCGGCTTGGGCGGCGGATGCTGCTTGGCGCGTTTCACGATTCAATCTCGCAGGCGACCGCCCCGTTTGAACCACCGATGCCGACGATCATACGAGGCCTGAAAACGGCATGCACGTTTCGCACCACTGCGCGACCGAGAGGAGCCGGTTGTCGGCGCCGCCGATCGTCGCGAGCTGCACACCGAGCGGCATCCCGCGCTTGTCGACGGCGGCCGGAATCGCGATCGCGGGGAACCCCACGAACGACCACAGCGTGCAGCATCCCGGATCCCCGGTCGACTCGAGGCCTACCGGGGCGGCCCCATTCGCGGCGGGGCACAGGATCGCGTCGTACGGTGCGAGCCAGCGCATGCAGGCATCGATGGCGACCCGACGCTCGTCCAGCGCGGCGCGATAAGCTATCGGCGTGATCGCGCGTCCTTCCTCCAGCGCGGCGTCGGCGTGCTTCGGCATACGGTCCGGATCGCGCACCTTGATCGGCGCCAGACGCTGCGCGCCTTCGAACAACATGATCGTGCGATGGGCGAGGTTCACGCTTTTCAGCGCCTCCGGAAGCTCGACCGGCGTCACCTCGGCGCCCGCCTCGCGCAGACGAGACGCCGCGGACTGAAGCGCGTCTGCGCCGTCGCGTTCAAGACGCGTCCAGAGGAATTCCGGAAGATACGCAAGCCGCGGCGCGTGTGTCAGCACCTCCGTGGTTGTGCTGATGCGACCCGCTTCGGCGAGCACCGCGGCAATGCATGCCGCATCCGCCACCGATCGCGTAAACGTGCCGAGCGTGTCGAAGGTCTCGCTGAACACGAAAATGCCGTCGAATTCGGCCCAGTCTCGCGTGGGCTTGAAGCCCACGACGCCGCAGAATGCGGCGGGGCGGATCACCGAGCCATTGGTCTGCGTGCCCAGCGCCACGCTTACCTGGGCCGTCGCCACCGCCGCCGCCGATCCCGATGACGAGCCGCCCGGCGTGTGGCCCGCATGCCAGGGATTGTGCGTCTTGCCGGGATCCAGGAAAGCGAAGGCAGTGGTGACGGTCTTCCCGAAAACGTAACCCCCGGCCTCCTTGATTCGCGCAACGCAGGTCGCGTCGTCGTTCGGCCGGCGTCCCGCGAACATCGCGCATCCCAGCTCGGTCGGCAGATCCGCCGTATCGATGACGTCCTTCACGCCGACGCCGACGCCGGCGATGGCGCCGTGCACACGCGAGCGATCGCACCGCGAGGCGTCCATGTAGACGTGATCCGGATCGAGCGTCGCCCAGGCCTCCACGGCAGGATCGGCGCGCGCGATATGCGCGAGTTGTGCCTCGGCCAGCTCGCGGGCGGAGATCTCGCCGCGTGCAATTGCCGCGCTCGATTCCTTCAGGCTCTTGGCGTAGAGCGCCATCATCGGCTCCGATCGGAGGCGCTCGTCACGATCACATTGGCGCGTGCAGCCGGTCGATCGGGCTTCGCGCGCAGAAAGAGCGCCTGCAGATCGTTGAGAAACCGGCGTCCGCGCGCGGTGGGCTTCAACCGCACGGGGTCGGGCTCCATCAAGCCGCGGTGCGTCGCTTCCTCGACTTCGCGCGCGATGAGCGACAGCGGGAATCCAGTCCGCTCGGCGAAGAGCGACGTCGGTACGCCGTCAGTCAATCGGAGCGCGTTCAGCATGAATTCGAAGCCGACGTCGTCCCGCGTGACTTCGGTCTCCTCAAGCAGGGGCGCGCGCTGCGTCACCTGTAAAAGATACTGCTGCGGCTGCTTATAGCGGATCTGGCGTACGATCCGCTGCGGGAACGAGAGCTTGGAATGCGCGCCGGCGCCGATCCCGAGGTAGTCGCCGAAGCGCCAGTAGTTGAGATTGTGGCGGCACGCACGACCCGGCTTCGCGTGCGCGGACGTTTCATAGTGCTCGTAGCCGGCCGCATCGAGCGCGGCGTGAATGGTGTCTTCGATGTCGGCCGCCGTGTCGTCATCGGGAAGCGCGGGCGGATAGCGGTGGAACAGCGTGTTCGGTTCCAGCGTCAGGTGATAGAACGACAGATGCGGCGGCGCGAACGACAACGCCTGTTCGACGTCGCGCGCCGCGTCCGCCGTCGTCTGGTTGGGCAGCGCATACATCAAGTCGAAGTTCACGTTGCCGAAGATCATCAGCGCGGATTCGGCGGCGCGCCGCGCCTCGTCGGCATCGTGGATGCGCCCGAGCGCCTTCAAGTGCGCATCGGAGAAGCTTTGGATGCCCAGCGAAAGCCGATTCACGCCGGCCGCGAAGTAGCCCGCGAAACGCGCACGCTCGAAGGTTCCAGGATTCGCTTCGAGCGTGATCTCCGCGTCCGGCAGCAACGCCGCGCGCGCGCGGACTTCGGAGAGTAGCCGATCGATCGCGACGTCCGAAAACAGGCTCGGTGTTCCGCCGCCGATGAAGATCGAGACGACCTTGCGGCCCCAAATCGACGGGAGCGCGCCTTCGAGATCCGCGATCAGTGCATCGACGTACGCTTCTTCCGGAACGTCGCCGCGCGCTTCGTGCGAGTTGAAGTCGCAGTACGGGCACTTGCGCACACACCACGGTAGATGGATGTAGAGCGACAGCGGCGGGAGCGCCGTGAACACGGGATGCGACCGCGTGACCCAATCCTCCACGCCGATCGGGCGTGTCTCAGCGGGCATGGCGCGACGCCTCGCGAAGTCGATCGATCAGCGCGCGCATCGCCTTGCCGCGATGCGAAAGCGTATTCTTGGTCTCGAGCGGCAGCTCGGCACCGGTCATGCCCGACGAGAGATCCTCGAAATGCGGGTCGTAGCCGAAGCCGCTGTGGCCGCGCGGGGTGTCGATCACGCGGCCGTGCCATGTGCCCTCGGCGATCAGCGGCTCCGGATCGTCGGGACTGCGGACGAGGACGAGCACGCAATAATAATGCGCGCTGCGATCAGCAACGCCTCGCAGGGCATCGATCAGCTTCGCGTTGTTGCGCGCATCCGACCGCGGGTCGCCCGCGAAGCGCGCGCTGTGTACCCCGGGCGCACCGCCAAGCGCGTCGACGCAGATGCCGGAATCGTCCGCCAGCGCCGGAAGCCGCGCGAGCGCACTCGCGTGCCGTGCCTTGACGAGCGCATTCTCGATGAACGTCGAGTGGGGCTCGTCGATCTCGGTCACGCCGAGCTCCGCCTGGGGCATCACCTCGATGCCGAGCGGCTCGAGGAGCCGCCGGAACTCGCGAAGCTTGCCCGCATTGCCGGACGCGAGCACGAGGCGCTGGATCACGATTCGAGCGCGTTGCGCTGCGCTCGCAACAGCTCACCGATGCCCGAGTGCGCGAGCCCGAGCAGGGTGTCGAACTCACCGCGGGTAAACGGCGCGCCCTCCGCTGTGCCCTGCAACTCGACGAAGCCGCCGCGGCCGGTCATGACGATATTCATGTCGGTGGCGCATGCCGCGTCCTCGGTGTAATCGAGGTCGAGCACGGGCTTCCCTTCGACGATGCCGACCGACACCGCCGCCACGTGATCCTTGAGCGGCTCCCCGGTCACGTAACCCTGCGTACGGCACCATTCGACCGCATCGTGCAGCGCAACCCACGCGCCGGTGATCGAAGCGCACCGCGTGCCCCCGTCGGCCTGCAGCACGTCGCAATCGAGGCGGATTGTGCGCTCGCCGATCGTCGCGAGGTCGATCACCGCACGCAGGCTTCGCCCGATCAGGCGCTGGATCTCCTGCGTTCGGCCCGACTGCTTGCCCTCGGCCGCTTCGCGCTTGCCGCGAGTGTGCGTCGCGCGCGGCAGCATGCCGTATTCGGCCGTGAGCCAGCCTTCGAGCGATCCCTTGCGAAACGCCGGGACGCCGTCTTCGACGCTCGCCGTGCACAGCACGTGCGTGTCGCCCATGGCGATCAACACCGAGCCTTCGCCGTACTTGGTGTAATTGCGCGTGATGCGGACGTCGCGAAGCTGATCTGCGCGGCGGCCGTTCGAACGTGCGCCCATGCGAAATTATAGAACCCGCGGGGAGAGGCCCCCGGCGTGGGTCCGACCGCTTTACTTGAGCCGGTAGTCGACCACGCGTCCCTCTGGTGTGATCGAGCGCAGCCCGAGCCAATCGCCCGCCGGCGAGTACCAGAGGTCAAGCGCCGCCTTCCCGGCGTCGAGGTGATACCGGTCCGCCTCGACCTTCACGCCGCGCACGGCAATCGTCTCGCGGCCCACCTTCGTGCTCTTCGCGGGCGACCAGTCGGCGTCCGCGGGATTCAGAAGATGCGTCTGCTCGAGCATCTTCGGATTCCAGTACGGATAGCTCATCACGCAACGCGGAAGCGTGATGCGCCCCTTCGGACCGTCGACCACGAAGCCCGTGATCGTCTGTGCGGCGGATACCTTCATCGGCTCTCCGCGCTCCTCGGTTTTCGAGTCGAGGCGCTCGAGACACTCGCCGCGCCAGACCTCGTCCGCGACGTGGTCGTAGCGGTAGACCTCAACGAACATGATCTTGTAGCTGAAGTGAGCCTCGCTGTGGAGCTTGCGCCGCGTGCCGTCGTCGGCCAGCGTGAAGACGTGCGTGCCGAGCGGCTTGTCGTCGACGGTCACATCGAACTTCCAGTCACGCGCGAACGCAGCGCCAGAGGAGAGAAAGACCAGCAATGCGAGCGCGAGTTGTGTCATGACCCGTTGCGTCCGGAAGCGGCGGCCCTGGGCTTGCCGGGAAAGAACGCCGGCGTGCGCGCGATGTAGTCGGCGTAGGCGGGCCGACGCTCGCCGATGTCCTTCTCCAGCAGCGCGACGCCGCTCACCTTGAGCAGAAGGAAGCTCATGACCAGCGGCGATACGACCGTCCACCAGCCGCCCGCCGCGACGGCGATCAGGTAATAGCCCCACCACAGACAGAATTCGCCGAAGTAGTTCGGATGGCGCGAGTACCGCCAGAGGCCACGATCCATCACCGCGCCGCGATTCGCCGGGTCGGTCTTGAACCGGGCCATCTGCAGGTCGGCGAAAGTCTCGAACAGGAATCCCACGAGCCAGAGGGCATAGCCGGCGCCATCGAGCGCGCCGAGCGGCGTCGACGATTGCGCGGCCACGGCGAGCGGCAGCGAGATGATCCACGCGAGCAGCGTCTGCAGGCCGAAGATGAGGTAGAGGCTCTTCCCCATGAATCCCGGTTTGTTGGCCGCACGAATCTTCTGGTAGCGAGCATCCTCGGGTTTGCCCCAGCTTCGCAGCGTGAGATAGGCAGAGAGCCGCAGCGCCCAGATCGCGACCATTGCGGCGAGCATCGTCGCGCGCGGCGTCCACCGTGCATTCGCATAGACCAGCGTCGCCGCCAGGAAGAATACGCCCCACAGGCAGTCGACGATGGTGACGTTGCGCCGCGCGCTGCCGATCACCCATCCGACCAGCGCGATCGCGCCGATGACGGCGAGACCGCGGAAGTAGACATTCCAGTCCAGCATCGTTCTACACCGGCACCGCTTTCGGCGCATCGAGCCCGTAGCCATCGTAGCGGTACGCGAGCGCGATCAACCCACGCATGATCACCGCCCACCCGATGGCGAGCACGACCGTCGCGGGGACCGGTCGCAGCATTTCGAGCGCGCCCAGGCGCACGCCGCTCCAGTACGCGATCGGTCCGAGCAGCGCACCCAGCACGGCAGCGAGCGCAGGTCGCGGCTTGAGCCAGCGAAGCGACACATTGAGCATCGTCGCGAACAGCGCCCACAGCGCGACCATGAACCATGGCTGCAGGCCGGGCAGGATCCCGTCGACCGGATACCCGATCAGGCCGAGCGTCGCCGTTGTCGCGTCGAACGCGGTACCGATCGCTACCGTCGCCAGCATGAGCTTGAGCTCCTGCGACGGTTGCTTCGCGGAGTAAAGATGGATCGCAACGACACCGATCGTCACCAGCGGACCGAGCCACGCCACGCCGTACCTCGGCCCGAGCGCGCACGCGAACCATCCCACCTGCGACAGCACGAAATTGCGCAAGGCGAGCGGCACGGTCATGCGCGCGATGGCCGCTCGAAGAGGTAGTGCGAGACGCCCCACTCCTGTCCGCGCGCGTACCCGAAGAGCTCCGCGCACGACATGAAGAAAATTCGCCAGCGCTGGTGCCACATGCGCGCCTCCGAGGCGCCGTAAGTCGCTTCGAGAATGGGCCGCAGCGCCGCAGCCGCACGATTCTGTTTAGCGAGCCACGCGTTCGCGGTCTTCTCGTAATGCCGGCCATCCCAGCGCCAGCGGCGAGTGAGCTCGAGCGCATCCTGAAAGCGCAGCGGCAGCTCGTCGCTCGGCATCATGCCGCCGGAGAAGAAGTGCCGGCCCATCCAGTCGTCGTCGTCCCTGGCTTCGAACGCATACGGTACCGCGCGATGGCAGAACACGTGCATGAAGAACTTCCCGCCCGGAGCCAACGCCTCGTGGATTCGGCGCAGGAGCCGGCGCCAGTTCCGCATGTGCTCGAACATCTCGACCGAGACGATCCGATCGTAGAGGCCCGACGGCACGAATGCATTCATGTCGCAAGTAATAACCTCGACTTGCTTCAAGCCGGCGCGTGCCGCCTCGCTTTCGATGAAGTGGCGTTGCGGCCCCGAGTTCGATACGGCGGTGATCCGCGCATTGGGAAAGCGCTCGGCAAGCCACAGCGTAAGCGCGCCCCAGCCGCAGCCCAGCTCGAGAATACGGTGGCCGTCGGTGATCTCCGCGCGCTCGGTCGTGATGCGCAGCGCCGCCTCCTCCGCTTCCACGAGCGAAGGGCATCCCGGCGCCCAGTAGCAGCAGCTGTACTTGCGCCGCGGCCCGAGCACGTGGGTGAAGAATTCAGGCGGCACTTCGTAATGCTGCGCGTTTGCGAGATGGGGAAGCGGCGCGATCTCGCCCTCGTCCATCGCGACCACGAAGCGCTCGATGCGCTCGGCTTGCGCTTGGGCATCGCCAGCGTCGATCTCGGCCAGGCGTCGTTGCAGCAGTCGGCGGATGCCCGTGCGAATGATCTCGTCCGGAAGGCGTCCCTGTTCGGAGAGACGAATGGCGAGGCGCGTGACGCTCATCGGCGGCGCAGGCGATGCGGTTGCAAGCGGCATCTGTTGGGAAGTTGCGAGATTTGTGTTGGAGCGATTCCCGAGCTCGAGCGCCCGCAAGCTTCACGGATGCGCGCGTGAATTGCAAGCGCGAGGCGCACGAGCGGTCGAAGTCGATTCGACAGCATACGAAGCCGCAGGGCCGACGGATTCAATCCTCTAGAATCCGGCTTTCAGATCGCGCCTTAAGGTCACTGCCGAATGGCTCGCAAACGGAAACGTCCCCCAGCCGCACCCACTCAGGAGAAGGGTGCACCGGTCGAGGACAGCGCCGCCGCGCCATCGCCGCCGCCACCACCGCCGCCGCCAGAGTCCCCGAGTCCGCCGGCACCCGCGGCCGGCTACCGCAATCTGTTGATCGCCGTCGCGGCGGCGATTGTCGTCCTCGCTATTGCCGCACTCATCTTCGAATGGACGCGCGCGCGTCCCTCTCCGGGTTCCGAAGCGTCGAAGAGCGTCCCCGCCGCCTACGTCGGCCGAAAGGTGTGCGGGGAATGTCACGCGAAGGAGCTCGAGGCATGGCGCGGCTCGGATCACGACCTCGCGATGCAAGTCGCAGATGACAAGACGGTCCTCGGCAACTTTGCCAATGCCAAGTTTCGTTACTCTGGAATCACCACGACCTTTTCGCGCCGCGACGGCAAGTTCTACGTCACCACCGACGGGTCGGATGGCAAGCTGCACGACTACCAAATCAAGTACACGTTCGGTGTGCACCCGTTGCAGCAATACCTGATCGAGCTGCCCGGCGGCCGTATGCAGGCACTGGGTATCGCGTGGGACTCGCGTCCGCGGGCGCTCGGTGGTGAACGCTGGTTCCATCTTTATCCGAAGCTCGATCTCAAAGCGGGCGACCCGCTGCACTGGACTGGCAACAGCCAAACATGGAATTTCCAGTGCGCGGAATGCCACTCCACCGATCTCAAGAAGAACTACGACGCCAAGACCAACACGTATCACACGACGTGGGCGGAACTGGACGTCTCATGCGAGGCGTGCCACGGGCCGGGCGCGAATCATGTCGCGTGGGCGAAGAAGACCGGGGACGCCGCAAATGATCCGAAGCACGGCCTCGTCGTGGCGCTCGACGAACGCAAGGGTGTCACCTGGGCCCGCGACGCAACGGGTACTCCTCAGCGCAGCGCGCCGCGGACGCAGTCACGCGAGATCGATGCATGCGCGCGCTGTCACGGGCGCGCCGCGCGTCTGAGCGACGACGACCCGCACGGCAAGCCGCCGCTCGACACGCATCGCTATGCGCTGCTCGACGACGGCCTCTATTGGGACGACGGCCAGATGCACGATGAGGTCTACAACTGGGGGGCGTTCCTCCAGAGCAAGATGTACGCGAAGGGCGTCACGTGCTCCGACTGCCACGATCCGCATTCGCTCAAGCTCAAGGCCCCCGGCAACGCAGTGTGCACGCAGTGCCACGACGCGGCGAAGTACGACGTAGGAACGCACACGCACCACCGTGCGGGCACCGCGGGCGCCGCGTGCGCAGCCTGCCACATGCCGACGACGACCTACATGATCGTGGACCCGCGCCACGATCACTCGATGCGCGTGCCGCGGCCCGATCTTTCGGTCAGGCTGAATGTGCCGAATGCGTGCAACAACTGCCATGCCAACAAGTCTGCGCAATGGGCGGCCGACGCGGTGTCGACATTGTGGGGCAAGGGGAGCGGGGGCTACCAACAGTTCGCGAATGCGTTCGCCGCGGCCGCGGGGGGCTTGCCGGAAGCCCGCGGTTCACTGCTTGGCCTTATCGACGACAAGGAGCAACCGGCGCTGGTCCGCGCAAGCGCGCTCACGCGCCTTGCGCCCTATCAGAACGCCGCAACGCTACCGAGCGTCACGCGATCGCTGAACGACACCGATCCCCTCGTGCGACTCGCCGCCGTTCAGGTGTTGTCTGTGACCGACGTCGCGATCCGCCAACGCTATCTACCCCGCATGCTCGACGATCCGGTGCTTGCCATCCGCATCGAGACTGCGCACGCACTCGCAGGTCCGGCCGAAGCTGGGCTGAAGGCGAGCGAACGCGCCACGCTCGATCGCGTGCTGGCCGAATACATCGCGGTGCACACGTATAACAGCGACCGTCCGGAAGGTCGGACAAGTCTCGCCAACCTGTATGCGATTCGCGGGGACGCGGAACATGCGATTACCGAATATCGCAAGGCGATCGAGCTCGATCCGACTTTCGTCCAGGCGTACGTCAACCTCGCCGACCTGTTCCGCGAACGCGGCGTCGAAAGCGCGGCCGAAGCGGCGCTCCGCGCGGGGCTCTCACGCAACCCGAAGTCGGCGCCGCTTCACTACGCACTCGGTCTTTCGCTCGTGCGGCAGAAGCGGACGGCCGAAGGCTTGAAGTCGTTGGCCGAAGCCGCGCGACTCGACGCCGGGAGTCCACGCTACGCCTATGTGTACGCCGTCGCGCTCAGCGATTCCGGCCGTCCACGCGATGCGCTCCGGATCCTCGAGGCGACGCACCGGAAGAATCCGTACGACCGCGATGTGCTGTCGACGCTTGCGCTGTACACATCGCAGGCCGGTCGCCGCGACGCGGCGCTCGCCTATGCGCGCGATCTCGTGAAGCTCGATCCCGACAACCGCCAGTACGCGAATCTCCTGCAGCAGATCGAGGTGGCGCCGAAACGCTAGCCGACAGCGGCTACAGCCTCACCGCGACATCGCGCGCCTCGATCGCGAACGACGCCGGTCTCCATGACGTGGAGGCGGCGAGCGACGACGTATCGACTTCGAGCGAATCGGCGAGACGAGCGACTTCGCCGCGACGACCCATCAGCGCACCCGCCAGTCGCAGGAACGGCACCGGCATCGCATACAGTCTTGCGGGTCGCCCGAGCGCGTTCGCGATGGCGCGGACGAGCTCCGGTGTCGACACGCTGTCAGCGTCGGCGACGAAGTGAATACCCGCAGGCGGCGACGCCGCTGCCAGGATCGCGACGATGGCCCCTTCCAGATTGCGCAAAGACAACAGGCTGCGACGGTTGGCGATCGACGCGAGCGGCAGCGCGTGACCTGCGGCCACGGCCGCCACGAGGCGCGCGAAGTTGCCCTTCGCGCCATGACCGTAAGTGAGTGGAAGGCGCAGGACGATCGGCGTTGTCGATGTCGATCGCGTCGCGTCGATCAGCGCCGTCTCGGCATCACGCTTGCTCCGGGCGTAGGGTTCCTCCGGCTGTGGGGGATCGGCCGGTGTGAACGGCTGGCCCTCCGACGTCGATTCGCCGCTCACCTTGACCGTGCTCGCGAGCACGAAGCGTGGGACATGGGCACGGATCGCCGCGCGCATGAGCCGTTCGGTCGCGACGACGTTCGCTGCGCGATAGGCCGCGTCCTCGTCCTGCAGACCCGGACGCCGGTGCGCAAGTCCCGCGAAATGCAGAACGGCATCCGTGCCGGCGAGTGCGCTCGCGACCGCGCTCTCGTCGACCGACGCGAGATCGCCGAGCGCCAGCGCGCCTTCCGGGTCGTCGTCCTTCGCCGCGCGCACGACCGGGCGCACATCCCAGCCTTCGCGCCGCAGGGACCGCGCGAGCGCGCCGCCGATGAATCCTGCGGCTCCGGTAATCACGACCGTGCGGGTCACACTATCGCTCGCGGTGACGATGCCTTCAGAACCATTTCCATCCGTGCTTGCGGTAGAAGCGCCATCCGCTCCGCATGAACCAGCCGATGTGCCGCAGTCCCTTACGTGCCGCACCGCCGCCGTGATGCACGATCCGGACGCTCGGGACATACGCCGTCTTGGTGATCCGGTTCAAGCGCACGGTCCAGTCGAAGTCCTCGAAGTAGAGGAAGAACTTCGGATCGAAGCCGCCGGTCGCGTCGATCGCGGCGCGGCGCACGAATATGCATGCGCCCGAGAGCGCGGGAATGCCGATGAGATCCTCGTTTGGCCGCGCGCCGAGCACGTCGCGCATCTCGTAGCGATCCAGGCGTCTTCGGAACAGCCGCTGCACGAAGTTCGGCGCGAATCCCCGCAAAAAGAGATCGAGCACGGCAGGATAGCGCTTGCAGAGGTACTCGGCCGCGCCCGACGGATCCTGGACCGACGGGGCGAGCGCGCCGACGTCCGGTCGCCCGTCGAGCCACGTGATCGCGCTTTCGATCGCGTCGGGACCGAGCTCGACATCGGGATTGAGCACCAGATGGTAGTCGGCGCCCGTTCCGTGCAGCACGAGGTTGTGCGCGGCGCCGTAGCCGATGTTGGCGTGGCCATGCAGGTAGATGACGTGCACGTCCGTGTCCGCGAAGCGCGCGCGACCCAGCTCGATCACGCGGGAAGCGACGGTCGCATTCTCGCTGTTGTCGATCAGCGCGAGGTGCACGGTCTTGACCACCTTCGTGCTGCGTGCGACGCCGACCGCCAGCGCGAGCTTGCGCAGCACGCGCTCGAGAAGCTTCGTGTCGGGCTGATGCGTGACGATGCTGATCTGCAGCGAGGAAGGCAGCACGAGAGCGCGCGAAGCTAAAGCGCGTAAGGGGTCGGCTACAATCCTCGGTGAAGATCCGCGTCCCGTCAACCGAAGACGCGGTCGAACCCGATGTCAGCCACACGCTCAGGCACTGAGTCGGTTCAGGACGCCGCTGCTGCGCGCTACGCGCCTGACGCGCTCCGCATTTTTGCGGAAGCGCTATTGCGCCGCGCGGGGCTTGCCGACGAACTGGCGCGCGCGGTCGCGCAAGTCCTCGTCGACGGCGACCTGCTCGGCCACACGACGCACGGCCTTGCGCTCCTCGCGCCGTATCTCGACGAGATCGAAAAGGGCGCGATGACGCCTTCGGGCGAGCCGGTGATCGTCGAGGAGCACGCTGCCACGCAGTGCTGGGACGCGCGGCGTCTTCCGGGCCCGTGGATCATGCTGCGTGCACTGGACACGGCGTTGTCGATTGCGCGCGAAGCAGGCACCGGAACCATCACGATTCGCCGGTCCCATCACATCGCCTGTCTCGCCGCCTATCTGAAGCACGCCACCGACGAGGGCATGATGGTGATCATCGCCTGCTCGGACCCCGCGGTGTGCAGCGTCGCGCCGTTCGGAGCGGTGTCGCCGGTGTTCACGCCGAATCCGCTCGCCGTCGGAATCCCGACGTCAGCGGATCCGATCCTGCTCGACATCTCCGCGAGCTTGACGACCAACGGCATGACGCTGCGCTTGCACAAGGCAGGACAACACCTGCCGCATCCCTGGGTTCAGGATGCGAAAGGGAATGCGACGACCGACCCCTCGGTGCTCTTCACCGAGCCCAAGGGCACGCTGCTGCCGCTGGGCGGCCTCGATGCGGGACACAAGGGTTATGGCCTCGCGCTCCTCGTCGAAGCGCTGACGGCGGGACTCACCGGTCATGGTCGCGCGGATCCGCCGGAAGGCTGGGGCGCAACCATCTTCGTGCAGGCGCTCGATCCGGAGGCTTTCGGCGGGCACGCGTCGTTCCTGCGTCAGATGGATGGCCTCGTGAAGGGCTGCCACGGCGCGACACCGCGTCCCGGCGGAGCGTCGGTGCGTTTGCCGGGCGAGCGAGCACTCGCGCTCTGCCGCGAGCAGTCGGCGAACGGCATCGCGTTGTATCCGACGATCATGCCGTCGCTCAAACCCTGGGCGGAGCGCTTCCGCATCGCCATGCCGATGCAGTCGAATTGAAAACGCCGGCTTGAAATGAATCTGCCCGTCAGAGCCGGGCAGATCGTGAGAGCGAGCGGCGGGAACTCGCTATGCCGCCTTCTTCTCTTCCGCAGCGGCGATCGCCTTCTTCGGATTGACGAGCGTGCGCCGGCCATCCGCGGTCTTGTCGGCGGTCGATCGAATGATCGCGATGACTTCGGTCGGCTTGAGCTTGGGATTCACGGCGAGGATCTTCGCAGCGAGATTCGCCACCTGCGGCGAAGCCATCGAGGTGCCGGATTCCGCAAGCTTCTCGCCGCCGGGGATCACGCTGTCGACCTGGTAGCCGTTGGCGTGCACGACGACGGTCGGTCCGTAGCTCGTGAAGCTCGCTTCGTCGCCGGCCTTATCGACCGCGCCGACGGACAGAAGATTGGGCAGCAAAATGCCGGCGGGAATGTCCTCGATGAACGACGCGTCGTTGTTGGAGTTGCCCGCAGCCGCGACGAACAGAATGTTCGGCGCGCTGGCCATGGCCTTGGTGAGCGCGTCCTTCTGGATCTCGAAGTACTCGCGGGCGAGCGTCTTGCGATCGTCAGGCGTCTTGCCGATGTTGCACAGCTCGAGCGCTTCCTCGAACGCCTTCACGCTGCCGCCCCAGCTCATGTTCACGACGCGCACGTTGTTCTTCTTGAAGAAGTCGACGTAGCTCTGCATGTTCTTCGCGTCGCGGAGTGCGAGCTCCTTGCTCGGACACGGATCGGGCAAAAGGTGCCAGTCGAATTCGATCCTGCCCACGACGAGCTTCGCGTAGGGATTGCCCGCGACCGCGATACCCGCGACGTGGGTACCATGCATCCAGTTGCCTGCAAGTCCCAGCTCCTCGGCGGCTTTCTTGTACTCGTCCGGTTTGAGCGTCGACAGGAATTGCTTGACCTCGGAGGCCTCCGGGCTGTCGATGTTCGACTGCAGGTCGGAGTAGCCCTTGAGTCGCGCCTTCATCTGCGGCACGCGGCTCTTCAAATCGGCGGGGATCGGCATGAGTTCGCCGGTTGCCGGGTTCGAGAAGCGGTCGAACGCGATCACGGCGGGCTTCCCGCCCGATTCGACGACATGCCCCTTGAACAGCGGGGTGTCCACGCCGCTGTCCCAGATGCCGATGGTGGTCGGCGAGTAATTCTTGCCCGGCGGCAGCGTGATATCGCGCGCCGCCCAGATGTCGGGCTTGTCAACCTTGTGCGCGGCCAGATAGGTCGAGTACGTGTCGACGAGCGTCGGCTTCAGCGGAAGCATGAACGTCAGCGCATACTTGAATCCGATCACATTCGGCGCGAGATCGGACGAGAGACTGCCGTTCTTGTCCACCGTCGGCTGCAGAAACTCCCGCGCCGCGCCGATCATGCGACCTTCGCCCATCGTCTCGGCACGCGCCTTCGCTTCCTTGATGTCGTTCGCGATCACCTCGTAGGGCATCGGCTTCAGCGTGTCCTGGATCGATTGGGCCACCGCGGACTTGTAGACGTCCGACGTGCGATTGCCGGCTTTGCGTTCGCCGGCGACGATGGCCCGCGGCGTCGTTCCGGTCAGCAGCTTGTCGGCCGGCTTGTCCTGCAGCGCGCGAATCTTCTCGGCGATCGCGAGCGCGCTGTCGTAGCGGCCGTCGAGCATATCGAGCTGGAGCAGCGTGCCGAGGAGCTGGCGCTCGCTCGCCTTGTCCGCGATTTCGTACTTCGAGAGCGTGCTCTCGGTGTCGCGCCGCACGTCAGCCGCAAACTTCGCGAACTTCGCGTTGTCGAGAATCAGATCCTCGACCTTGCCGTCGATCTTGTAAGTGAATCGGGGAAGGTCCGCTTCCTTTTCGATGCGTTGCTTGGCTTGCGCCTGCACGCCGCCTGCGAGTGCCAGCGCGATCAGCGCCGCGCCAATGCGAGTCATCACCACGGTATCCTCCGGAAAGTGGCGCGGAGAAACGGTCGAGTCTGAGCCGGCCCGCGTCCTCAAGTGGCGCCATCTTAAACACGTGCGGCTTAAGCCAGGCTGATGGGCGACCGGATGCCGCCGGCGGCGACGAAATGCGGTCGGGACCTCTATGTCGGTCCCGGGATCCGGCCGGACGCCACGCGGGGGATGCCCGCCAGGTCGCGCACGCTTGCGGTGTCGACAAAACCGGCGGCCGTGAAGAGCGCTCGAACCCGCTCAGCCTGATCGTGACCGTGCTCGACCGCAAGTGCTCCGCCCGGGAGGAGCCAGGACGGCGCTCCCGCGACTATGCGCCGAAGTGCCGCCAACCCGTCCACTCCTGAGCTCAGCGCCCCTGGCGGCTCGAAGCGGACGTCGCCCTCCTCAAGATGAGGATCGGCATCGGCGACGTAAGGAGGGTTCGCCACGATGAGATCGAACTTCGACGAGCCTGTCGTCTCGAGTACGGAGTACCAATCGGAGCGCAGGAACGAGACGTTGGCAAGGCCCAAACGAGCTGCGTTATCCGACGCGATGTCGAGCGCCGCTTGCGAGATTTCCGTTCCGACGACTTCGATCGCGGGACGCTCATGCGCGAGGGCGAGCGCAATAGCGCCGCTGCCGGTGCCGAGGTCGAGCACGCGAGCCGCTCGCCCGACTGACAATTTCCGAAGCGCGACGTCGACGAGCGCTTCGGTTTCGGGACGAGGAATCAGGACGTCCGGCGTGACGCGAATCGCGAGCCCGTAGAACTCGCGCTCCCCGATGAGATACGCGACCGGCTCGCCGTCGCGACGGCGTTTGGCAAGCGCAAAGAACCGCTCGGTGGCTTCGCGCGAGAGCATGTCGGTCGCGTGTGCCGCGATCCACGCGCGATCGCGATCGATCGCGTGCGCGAGCAGCACCTGCGCATCGAGCGGCACCAGCCCGCTTTGCGCCAGCGCCTGCCGCACGGTCAAGGCCAGCGTCACACCCTCTCGGCGACAAATAAGCGCAGGCGCCGCCCGTAATAGCGGCCCCAGCCGCGGTCGGCGAGCCCAGCTTTCATCAAGACGCGCTGCGAGGCCCGATTGTCGGGATGCGTGAGGCCGATGATTCGATCGAGGCCGAGATCATCGAAACCGTAGCGAACGAGCTCGGTCGCCCCTTCGGTCGCGTAACCGTATCCCCACGCCTTGTGCAGCAGCCGGTACCCCACCTCGATTTCGCAGGTGTTCGGAACGTACTTGAGCGTGAACCAGCCGATGAAGGCAGCGTCGTCGCGTCGCGATGCGCGCCATGTCCCGAGGCCATACCAATTTCGATAAGTGCGCGTGACGCGCTTCAGCGCCGCATCAACTTCCGCATGTGTCGACGTCTGCCCGTCGCGGATGAAGCGCATGACGCGCGGGTCGGAATCGAGGCGAAAGAGCTCGTCGGCGTCGTCAAGGGTGAATTCACGAAGGTCGAGCCTAAGCGTCTGCATCCATGGCGTTGGCGCAGATTTCGATCGAAGACGAATCGCGGCGGATTTCCGCATCGTTGTTCTTGTCTTCAGAAGAAAATCGACGGGTTCATCTCGGCGATTTTCAGCTAACTAGGATTCTCGAACGCCCTTCTGCGTTGTGATTTTGATCGCGGCGATCGCGGCGGTCCGCTCGCGATCGCCGGCAACTTGTTTACCTCCGTCACCTCGCGACTCCGGGAAACTCGTTTACTCACTCTCCGCTCAGCGACGCCAATTGTTCCGCCTGAAATTCCTGCGTCAGGGCGGTAATGATCTCGTTCAGGTCCCCGTCCATGATTGCGTCGATCTTGTACAGCGTCAGGTTGATGCGGTGATCGGTGACGCGTCCCTGCGGGAAGTTATAGGTGCGGATGCGCTCGCTGCGATCGCCCGATCCGATCAGGCTCTTGCGATGCGCGGCCTCCTTCTGCGCGCGCTCGGTGCGCTCGCGATCGACGAGGCGGGATGCGAGCACCGACATCGCCTGCGCGCGATTGCGGTGCTGCGAGCGATCGTCTTGGCACTCGACGACGATGCCCGTCGGCAGGTGCGTGATGCGCACCGCCGAATCCGTCTTGTTGATGTGCTGCCCGCCCGCACCGGACGCCCGAAACGTGTCGATTCGAATGTCCGCCGGATTGATCGTAATGTCGGCGACCGGATCCGCCTCGGATAGCACCGCGACCGTGCACGCCGACGTGTGAATGCGCCCTTGCGCTTCGGTTTCCGGGACGCGCTGAACGCGATGTCCGCCGGACTCGAACTTGAGCTTCGCATAGACGCCGGCGCCGGCGATGCGCACGATCACTTCCTTGTAGCCGCCGAGGTCCGACGGCGATTCGGACACGAGCTCGACTTTCCAGCGCTGCCGCTCCGCGTACCGCGTGTACATGCGCAGCAGATCGCCCGCGAAAAGCGCCGATTCATCACCCCCCGTACCGGCGCGAATCTCCAGAAAGACGTTGCGTTCGTCGCTCGGATCCTTTGGCAGCAGGAGCACTGTCAGCTCGTCGGCGATGGCGTCCCGCGTCGTCTCCGCCTTCGCCCGTTCCTCGCCGGCGAACTCGCGCATATCGGGATCGCGCGCGAGCTCTTCCGCCGCCGCGATGTCGGCTTCCGAGCGCGCGAAGTCGCGAAAGCGCGCCACGATCGGATCGAGCTCGGCGTGCTCCTTGGACAGCGCGCGGAAGCGATCGAGGTCACGTGTCGCGTCTTCGGCCGCAAGCAGCGCGTTCAGCTCCTCCAGTCGCGAGGAGAGCTGCTCGAGCTTGGTGCGAAGCGACGGTTTCATGTGGAGAGTAAACCAGCTACCTGGGCTCGCGAGCAGACCGCCGCAGGCCCAGCGGAAGAATCAAAAGCAGCATGGCGGTCGAAAAGCTGAATGGATGAAAATCGCCGGGATGAACCCGTCGATTTTCTCGCAAATGGATTGGGCAGCTACAGCTCCCGATCGGGGAGACCGTAGACTCGCGTAAGCAGCGCGATCAGTTCCAGCCGCTCGGCTTCGCCGGCGGCATTGAGCGCAGCGAGCGGCGCATGCAGGAGCTTGTTGGTGAGCCCGCGCGCAAGCGCGTCGAGCACCTGTTCGGGCGACCCGCCCGCAGCGAGCAGGCGACGCGCGCGCTCGAGCTCCGCCATTCGCAATGCGTCGTGATGACTGGATAGCGCCGTGATCGTCGGCACCATGCTGCGACCTTCGAGCCAACGCAGGAAGTGCCGTGTCTGCTCGGCGATCATCTGCTCCGCCTGCACGACCGATTCACGCCGGATCTGAAGGTTGTCGCGAATGATCTCGGTCAGGTCGTCGACGCTGTAGAGAAACACGTCGTCGAGCGTCGACGCCTCGGACTCCACATCGCGCGGCACGGCGAGGTCGACGATGAAGATCGGCGCATGCCGTCGCTGCTTGATCACGCGCTCGAGCAATCCCTTCCCGATGATCGGAAGCGAGCTCGCCGTGCACGTCACGACGATGTCGAAGTGCGCGAGCCGTTCAGGCAATTCGTTGAGTGTAATGGCGTCGGCTGCGAACCGGTCGGCGAGCTTGACCCCACGCTCGAGCGTGCGGTTCGCGACGGTGATCGATCGCGGCTGGCGCGCAGCGAAGTGCGTTGCAGCGAGCTCGATCATCTCCCCGGCTCCGACCAGCAGCAGTCGTTGCTCCTGAAGCGACGGAAAAATCCGCTCCGCAAGTTTGACCGCCGCGGCCGCCATCGAGATCGAGGCGGTGCCGATGTCGGTCTGGGTCCGCACGTCCTTCGCGACGGCGAAGGTGCGCTGGAACAGACGATTGAGCACGAGCCCGAGCGAGCCCGCCGCCTCCGCCGATCGCACCGCGTGCTTCATCTGGCCGAGAATCTGCGGCTCGCCCAGCACAACCGAATCGAGGCCGCTCGCCACGCGAAACGCGTGCGTAACCGCCTTTTCCTGCGGCAGGGTGTAGATATGCGGCGCGAGCGCGTTCGCTTCGAGGTTGTGCGCGGATTCAAGCCAGCGCGCGACGGATGAAGGGTCGTCGCCATGGCAGTAGACTTCGGTGCGATTGCAGGTCGAGAGAATCGCGGCTTCCTTCACGTGCCGCGCCCCGATCAGGTCGCGGAGCGCCTCGGTGAGCGCGTCGGGCGTGAACGCAACCCGCTCCCGCACCTCGATCGGCGCGGTCTGGTAGTTGAGTCCGAGCGTGTAAAGAGACACGGTCGTTGCTGGGGTCCGCCGTTGACCGACTAGAGCCGGCCCTGGAGCCAGGTCGGGATTCTACGCCTCCGCCGCCGAATTCTCGACCGCAATCCATTGATTAGGGTCAGGTTTTGTCCGGATTAGACAAATTCCGGCGTTCGGAGGCAACGAACTCGGCTCCTTTTACCCATAACGGAAAATCGACGGGCTCACCCCGGCGATTTTCGTCTATCTAGGGTTCTCGAGCGCCCGTCTGCGTTGTGATTCTTCCGCTGGGCTCGCAGCGGTTCGCTCGCGAGCCCAGGAAGCTCGTCTACTCCTACGCTTTGATGAACTCCTCGCGGCCCCCGAGCCAGCGCTCGAGATGCCTTTGTGCGACCGCGGGGTCTGCACGCAGCAGCTCGTCCGCGGCGTCCCGCGCTCGTTCGATCAGCTCGACATCGCGCTCGAGATCGGCGAAGCGCAGGAGCGGGACGCCCGACTGACGCGCGCCCAGGAACTCCCCGGGGCCGCGGATCAACAGATCCTGACGTGCGATCTCGAAGCCGTCGTTCTCCTCGTAGATCACCTTGAGCCGCTGCTTGGCGGTGTCCGTGAGCGGGTCCTCGAACAACAGGACACAGGTGCTTTCCGCGGCCCCCCGCCCGACGCGTCCGCGGAGCTGATGGAGCTGGGCGAGCCCGAAGCGCTCTGCGTGCTCGACGACCATGATCGACGCATTCGGCACGTCGACGCCGACTTCGATGACCGTCGTCGCGACCAGAACCTGAATTTCGCCGCGCGTGAACGCATCCATCGTCGCGGCCTTGACATCCGGTTTCATCCGGCCGTGGACGAGGCCCACGGTGATCGAACCGGCGACGGATTGAGATTTCGGCGGTGACCCCGTGGAAGTGCGTATCGACTCCGCAATGGTCGCGAGATCCTCTTTCGCGGATACGCTCCAGCGCGAGCTCAGCTCTTCATGCAGCGCCACCGCGGTTTGCAGCTCGAGCTTTTCGGACTCCTCGATGAGCGGGCAGACCCAGTACGCCTGTCCGCCTTCGCGGCACGCCCTGCCAACCCACTCGATGATCTCGTCACGGCGCTTCTGGTTCACGAGCCGCGTCGCGACGGGCGTGCGACCGGGCGGCATCTCGTCGAGCATCGAGACGTCGAGATCCGCGTAGAACGACATCGCAAGCGTGCGCGGGATCGGCGTCGCGCTCATCATCAGCTGATGCGCTTCTGCAAGCCCGCGGCCACGCAGTGCAAGGCGCTGCGCGACGCCGAACCGATGCTGCTCGTCGATGATCGCAAGGCCGAGATGCGGCAGCTCGACGCCCTCCTGAAAGAGCGCGTGGGTTCCAACCGCGAACTGCGCCTCTCCGCTCGCGAGCTTCTCGCGCGCCTCGCGCCGCGCCTTCGCGGGCAGCGAACCGGAAAGCCACGCGATCTTGACCCCGACGTTATCGAGCCACGATGCGAGCTTGCGGTAGTGCTGCTCGGCGAGGATTTCCGTTGGCGCCATGAACGCAACCTGGCGTCCGCTTTCGATGGCCTGCAGCGCTGCGAGCGCCGCCACGATCGTCTTGCCGGAACCGACATCGCCCTGCAGAAGGCGCTGCATCGGCGAAGCGCGCTTGAGATCATGGCCGATCTCGCGCAGCACGCGCTCCTGCGCCCGCGTCAACTTGAATGGAATCCGCTCGAGCAGGGCCGACGTGAGCTTGCCCGTGCCGGTCAGGATTGGCGCCCGCTTCAGCGCGCGCGCCTTGCGATGCGCCTTGAGCGACAACTGCTGGGCCAAGAGCTCGTCGAACTTGAGCCGCGTCCACGCCGGGTGCGTGCGCTCGTCGAGCGCGCGACGAACGCGATCGCCGAGTCGCGGTGGCGGCGCGTGGAGAAAGCTCACGGCGTCGCCGAATTTCCACAGTTGGCGGCGACGCAGAAATTCGTCGGGCAACGTATCGGCGACGCGATCGGGGCTCGCGGTGATGGCTCGTGCGATCACCTTGCGCAGGATGTCCTGACCGAGACCGGCGGTCGTCGGATACACCGGGGTCAGCCGATCGGGGAGCGGCGCGCCGGACGTGACGACCTTGAATTGCGGGTGCACGATCTCGAGTCCGTAGTAACCGTCGCGGACGTCTCCGAAAACGCGCACGCGCTGGCCGGGCGCCAGTGCTTTCTGCTGGCTCGGGTAGAAGGAGAAGAAGCGAAGCACGAGCTGGGCGCCGCTGCGATCTTCTTCCGCGAGCAGCGACACGAGCTGGCGACGGGGTCGGTACTGGATCTCGGTGTTGACGACCACGCCTTCAGCCTGCGCCGCTTCTCCGGCGCGCAGCGCGGACAGAGGCACGACGCTCGTGTGATCCTCGTAGCGTAGCGGCAGGTGCAGGACCAGGTCTTCTTCGCGCGCGATGCCGAGACGCACCAGCTTGTCGGCGAGCGTCGGCGACGGGCGTGCCGGCTTGCCGCCGCTGCCGCGTTTCGTGGATTTCGCTCTGGCGCCCAAACGCGCCACGTTGGAAAAGGAGCTATCGCCCCTTCGTCTGGTCGAAGCGCCCGCGCCACCCGGTCTTGCGGGCTCGGATCACCCGCCTGCAAGCACGAGCGTGCCTTCGATCTCGATGCGCGCACCGCGCGGCAGCGCCGCCACCTGATACGTTGCGCGCGCGGGATACGGCGCGTGGATGTAGCGCGCCATCGCGTCATTGACTTTCGCGAAGTCGGCGAGATCGACGAGCAGGATCGTGAGCTTCACGAGGTCATCGAGCGATCCGCCCGCAGCCTTCGCCACCGCGGCGAGATTCTTGAATACCTGCTCGATCTGCGCGTCGACGCCTTCGACCAGCTGCCCGGTCCGCGGATCGAGCGGAATCTGTCCTGACAGATAGACGGTGTGACCCGCGCGAATTGCTTGCGAATACGGCCCGATCGCCGCGGGCGCATCGGGTGACTGGATCACCTGCCTGGTCATAAGGCCTCCGCGATTGTGAATCGCACTGTAGCACGCGAGCGCCGGTCGCTCGTTTGCCGCAACGTCGCGTTTCCGCTATACTTTTCACCGTTTCGGGGACGTAGCTCAGCTGGGAGAGCGTCGCGTTCGCAATGCGAAGGTCGGGAGTTCGATCCTCCTCGTCTCCACCATTCTTCTCGAAGGCCGCCGCGTTTGCGTCGGCCTTTTTCGTTTCCGGGCGCTCTCCACGCTCGCCGGCGCCGCGCCTCATCCCCGCCGACGCCGGCGCCCTTCCGAACGATCCGCAGCTCGCAACGTCGTGTCGCTGACGCGCGGGCATGGAGTACCGCATATCCATGCGGTATTATCGCACCACCTCGCGGCGACTTGAATCCTCACGCATGCGGGCGCCTCGCGACTATGAATCAGCCAAGCCACCCCATGTGAGATCCGCGCCGATGTCGGAAGCCGACTACTTGTCGACACTCAACGCAGAACAGCGGCAGGCCGTCCAGTACGGCGCGCGAGACTGCGCGTCGTCGGAGAACGGTCCGCTTCTGATCATTGCGGGCGCGGGCACAGGCAAGACGAATACGCTCGCGTATCGTGTCGCGCGGCTCGTGGTCGACGGCGACGATCCGGCGCGGATTCTTCTGCTCACCTTCTCGCGCCGCGCTGCGATGGAGTTGGAACGACGCGTCGGCGAGGTATTGGGGCGCGTACTGAAGCCGCTGTCCAGAATGCCGCACGTCAAGCTGCCGTGGGCCGGCACGTTTCACAGTGTCGGCGCGCGGCTCCTGCGCGAATACGCGGAGAGAATCGGACTCAACGCGGCGTTCTCGATCCTGGATCGTGGCGACGCCGAGGACCTGCTCGCGCTCGTGCGACACGACCTCCGGCTGTCGACAACGAAGGAGCGATTCCCCAGCAAGGCGACCTGTCTCGGCATCTATTCGCACGTCATCAACAGCCAATTGCCGGTGGATCGGGTCCTCGCGCATGCGTTTCCGGCCCACGCGCACTGGGAGACGGAGCTCAAGCGTCTCTTCGCCGCCTACGTCGCCGCCAAACAGGAGCAGAACGTCCTCGACTACGACGATCTCCTGCTCCACTGCGCATCGATGGTTGACGACCCGGAATTTGCCAGCGACATCGGCGGACGTTTCGATCACATCCTGGTCGATGAGTACCAGGATACGAATCGCCTTCAGGCTTCGCTGCTCCTCGCGCTCAAGCCCGACGGGAAGGGCGTCACCGTGGTGGGCGACGATGCACAGTCGATCTATTCGTTCCGCGCGGCCACCGTGCGCAACATCCTCGAGTTTCCGGAAAGCTTCGCGGTGCGTGCGCGCGTGGTGACGCTGGAGCGCAACTACCGTTCGACCCAGCCGATCCTCGATGCAGCGAACGCGGTGATCGGCCTCGCGCCCGAGCGGTTCGCCAAGAACCTGAGGAGCGAGCGGTGCTCGAGCCGAAAACCGCGATTGGTGTCCGTTGCGGACGGCGGCGATCAGGCGCGCTACGTGGCGGACCGCGTCCTCGAGCATCGAGAATCCGGGATCGCGCTCCAGTCACAGGCCGTGCTGTTCCGAAGCTCGAGCCACAGCGCCGAGGTCGAGCTGGAGCTCGCGCGCAGGGGAATTCCCTTCGTGAAATACGGCGGCCTCAAGTTCCTGGAGGCGTCGCATGTCAAGGACGTTCTGTCCGTGCTCCGATGGGCCGACAATCCGCGGAATCGCATGGCGGGATTTCGCGGCGTGAGCCTGTTGCCCGGAATCGGGCCCGCCACCGCGGGACGCGTGCTCGATGCAGCGATCGCGGCGCCGGATCCGGCTTCAGTCATCCAGGCCTTCAGGATGCCTGCGGCGGCGGAGACCGACTGGGCTGCGCTGCTCGCGCTGCTACGCGGGCTTGGCGACCGGAACGGCGAGTGGCCGGCCGATCTCGACTGCGTCGTGCAGTGGTACGCACCGCACCTCGAGCGCATTCACGAGGATGCCCATGTCCGACGACGCGACCTCGTACAGCTACTGGAGATCGCGACGACATACCCGTCACGGGAGCGGTTCTTGACCGAGCTGACGCTCGATCCGCCGGAAGCGGCGAGCGATGAAGCCGGTCCGCCGCGACGCGATGACGATTACCTGATCCTCTCGACCATCCATTCCGCGAAAGGACAGGAGTGGAAGAGCGTGCATGTCCTGAACGTCGTCGACGGCTGCATCCCTTCGGACATGGCAACGGGCACCAGCGCGGAAATCGAAGAGGAGCGACGCCTCCTGTACGTCGCCATGACCCGCGCCAAGGATCATCTGGAACTCATGCTGCCGCTCCGGTTCTACATCGAGCGGCAGGCGCGATTCGGGGACGCGCACGTGTACGCCCAGCGGACGCGTTTCATCCCGGATGCGATCGGCGGGTTCTTCGAGAGCGACGCGTGGCCTTCGCGCATGGTTGCGGAGCGCGGCCCGGCAGATCTTGGTAAGCCCGTTGCGACGCTCGACGTCGCGGCGCGCGCCCGGGCGCTGTGGCAGTAGATGCCGGTGAGTTTCGGGTGAGCCATTCCGCTTCGGCGATTGGTCGGGCGCGACGCGCCGGTGATCCAGTCGGTGGGGCGCCTGTTACACTTCTGTTGCCGTACCCCTAGAGCGGTCGCCTTCGACCCTGTCCCCCTCCCGGTTCAGGGTGACCGAAGGAACGGCATAAGGCCGGCGCAGGAGGTGCTTCGAGCGACGTCTTGCGCGCCACAAATCGCAAGCTCTGCAACCCGGATGTCCTGGATCACCGTCACCTACCGAGTTCGTGCCAGTGCGCCCGGCATCGACGCCATCGCACGCGCACTCGCGCTCGAGCAGAGCGTCGAATTGCCGCTCGAAGCGATCCATGACGCTTTCGTGCTGGAGAACGTCGTCGGCAAGGTGCGCGGGATTCGCCAGGTCGACGATGGCCTCTACGAAGTCGTCGTCGGACTCGCGACCGCGACGACCGGATGCGACGCCGCGCAGACGATCAACATGCTGTTCGGCAACAGCTCGCTGCACGAGAACATCGAGCTCGCGGATGTGGAGTTTCCCGCCGACTTCATCGCGCGCTTTGCCGGGCCCCGGTTCGGCATCGATGGCCTTCGTGCGCAGATCGGCGTGTCGAAGCGTGCGCTCACCTGCGCGGCGCTCAAGCCGCAGGGGTTGCCGCCCGAGCGACTTGCGGATCTCTGCTATACGCTCGCGCGCGCCGGCATCGACGTGATCAAGGACGATCACGGCCTCGCGGATCAATCCTACGCGCCGTTCGAGGCACGCGTGGCAGCGTGCCAGCTTGCGATCGAACGTGCCGGGAAGGATACGGGAAGGCAGTCGGTCTACGCTCCGAGCCTCGTGGGTTCGCCGTCCGCGCTATTGCAGCAGTCGCGTTTTCTTCGCGAAGAGGGGGTTGCGATGGCGCTCGTCGCGCCGGCGCTGATCGGCATGCCCGTGTTCGCGGAGCTCGTCGCCGACCATCTCGAGATACCGGTGATGGCGCATCCCGCGTACGCCGGCGCCGCACGCGTCGCGCCGCCGCTTCTTCTCGGGAAGTGGTTCCGGCTGCTCGGCGCGGATGCCGTCATCTTTCCTCACTTCGGCGGTCGGTTCGCCTATTCCGAACCCACGTGTGCCGCGATCGCCGAGGTGTCGCGGGCCACCTGGCCGGGAATCCGGCCGTCGATCCCCGTGCCCGCGGGAGGAATTCGACTCGAACACGCGCATGACGTCCTCGATTTCTACGGAACTGACGTGATGTTGCTCATCGGCGGCTCGCTGCTGGCCGCCGGGGATGAAATCGAGGCGCGGGCGCGTGCGTTTGGCGACCTTGTGGCGTCGCATGGGGCACTCGCGGCACAAGAACCGCTAGCGGCCAAATCGCGCTAGATTGAGAACAAGGACACCATGAGCTCATCGACCCACCGTCGCCGAACCGGCGAGATGCGCTGGCAGGATGTCGACGTGCTCGCGTACAAACAGGAAGGCAGCGCGCCGTTTCGGGATGTCACGCGCCAGGTCCTGTTCGACGATCCCGCGCTCGGTTGTCAGCTGCGCTACTTCGAGGTTGCGCCCGGCGGACACACGACGCTCGAGCGCCATGAGCACGCGCATGCGATCGTCATCGAGCGCGGACGCGGGCGATGCCTGGTCGGCGATCGCGTGTTCCCGGTGGCGGCGCACGATCTCGTCCACGTCCCGCCCCTTACCTGGCATCAATTTCGCGCCGACCCCAAGGAGCCGCTCGGCTTTCTCTGCATGGTGAACAGCACGCGCGACCGGCCGCAGCTTCCGCGCGACGACGACCTGGATCGGATGCGCACGATTCCGGATATCGCCGCCTTCCTGGAGGGCTAGCAGGCGCACTGGACGTCGCCCGACGTTATTTTGACGCTGGGGTGCTTTGGGTGCGCTCCGCGCCCCGAGCGATAACGCACTACCTTCGACCGGATTGCAGTGTCAGGCGCCCGGTGCCCTGTTCACCCAGCCGTTTACCGTGAGGCGGCTGTCGCGGAAAAGACGCGAAGGCACGTTCACCCGCCGCACCTCGTGCATGACGCGCGCCCAGAACAGCACGATGCTGTTGTGCGTCGGCTCGACGACCTGAAACGTATCGCTGCGGGCGAGCTTGTTGTTGCGCAGGATGTCGTCGTAGAGGAGAAGCTCGCCGCCGGTGAACGCCTTCGGTGAGTGGTTGAAGTAAAACACGTACGTGAGGTAGCGGCGATCCACCTTGTCGTAGTCCGCATCCGTGTGCACGGCGAAGAACGCGCCGTCGTTGTGCGCGGTCACCTGTGCTTCGACCTCGAGCGTCGTGGTGAGCGGCATGCGCAGCGCCGAAAACACATGCGGCATGATCGCGGTCACCTTGTCGACGACCGGCTTCACGAGATCCGCGGGCGGGTTGAGCACGAGCGACTGCCGCAGGTCCGGACGGTTGTCGTGCGTGCCCGAAGGTTGAAACTGCGATTCGAGCTCGAGCACCCGCGAAAGCAGCGTCGTGAGCTCCCCCTCCGGCAGAAACCGCTCGATTCTCACCATCGGGTGACGAATCGTCCGCGTTTCGGTAGTCGAGGTCTGCATCGTGATACGCGCCGTGTCGACCTATTCTAGAACGTTGATGCGCGAGCGGTTCGAGCGAACAATGTAGAAGCCGCCGTGCTCACTTGGTCCCGAAGATCCGATCTCCCGCGTCGCCCAATCCCGGCAGGATGTAGGCGTGTTCGTTCAATTGCCGATCGATCGCCGCCGTGTAGATCGACACCTCGGGATGCGCGGCATGAAACGCCTCGATGCCCTCGGGACAGGAGACCAGGCATACGAAGCGTATCGAGCGCGGCCGAACTTCCTTGAGGCGCGCGACTGCAGCGGTCGCGGAATGCCCGGTCGCAAGCATCGGATCGAGCACGATCGCATCGCGTTCGTGCATGTCGTGCGGCATCTTGAAGTAATACTCGACCGCGTTGAGCGTTGCGGGGTCGCGATAAAGACCCATATGGCCGACGCGCGCCCCGGGCACGACCGACAGGAACCCGTCGAGCAGGCCAGTGCCTGCCCGCAGGATCGGGACGAACACGAGCTTCTTGCCGTCGATCACCTTGCCCACCATCGGCTCGAGCGGCGTCTCGATCGCAACCTCGTGCAGCGGGACGTCACGGGTGACTTCGTACGCCATCAACGCGGCGATCTCGCCCAGCAGGCGCCGGAAGGTGTTGGTGCTCGTCTCCTTCCGTCGCGCGAGCGTCAGCTTGTGCTGGACGAGCGGATGATCGATGACGTGGACGTCGCCAGGCATCGATTCGTGGAGATGTTTCGAGGCGTGTGCCGCGCCACACGCGTTGGCGCGAGCGAAAACCCGCTAGGAGACCTTGAGGCTCGCGTGCAGCCGGCTCGAGCGCGGCACGCCGGCCAGCAGGTATTCCATCTGGTCGGCGAGGATGCGCCGGTTGCGCAGGATGAAATGCTCGTGCCGGTTCGGCACGTACGGCACGTAGAGCAGCGGCATGTTCGACAGCTCGGGCGGACGATTGCCCTTGCGCGTGTTGCAGCTGCGGCACGCGGTCACCGAATTAGTCCACGAGTCGCGGCCGCCGCGGGAGACCGGAATGACATGGTCGCGCGACAGGTCGCGCATCAGGAAACGGCCGCCGCAGTACGCGCAGACCTGCCGATCGCGCGTGAACAGCATCGTGTTGGTGAGACCGGGCGTGTGCGAAAGCGGTCGCCCGCCGCTGCCCTTGATGGCGAGGATGGACTTGGTCGCGAGCCGCGAGCGCGTGCCGTCGCGCTGCCAGCCGCCGCGGAATTCGCGGACAGTGCCGCCGAGCGACCACGCCACCATCTGCTTGGCGTGGTAGGTGATCGCTTCCTCAAGGTCGACCCAGGCTTGCGGCAGGCCGGCCATATCGACGGTGAGTACGAGCGGATCCATGTCCTCGCGTTTGCCGGTTTCTCCGGCGCAATCAAACCTTTATCCGGTCGGATTCAGCTGAAGTATGCACTATTTCGACAGCCTTCGTCTCGGCGCGGCTTAACCGTAGGAAGCCGTCCCGATCGTATGCCAGCCGACCGGGCGGAAATCCGCGTTTTTCGGCTCCCGGGCGATTCGCAAGTGCGACTCCCCCTCGTTTAAACGCGAATCCCCACGCTGCGGTTGTCGGGAGGCGATCCGCGGGCGAGAGCAGTCGCTTGTCTCCAGGTCCCGGGTCGGGGCCAGTCGATAACGCGATGTCGATTCCGCGTCCTTGGCCTCGGGTAGCGAGTTGGTGGTACCTGCCTCCCGACCTCCGGTACCCGTTTCGTCCCGGCCCCGGCGGGTTTCCCCGCCGGGCGTGCCGCGACTGGTGACCGCATCGACGTCGCATCGATCCGGCGGCGATCCTGCAATATCAGTAGGGAGTGCCGCGTACGGCACTCGAAATCGCCGGTCCTGCCTTCCCGCGTGCGCGTCGTCTCGCAGGACGCGCCGCGCCTCCTGCGCCTCGAGATCGCTCTTGCGCGAGACCTCTTTCACGCCGGCTTGCACCGACGCTCGATCATCGCAGTCCATGGTTACCGCACCGTGGCTGCGCGTGCCAACAGCAACAGCGGAAGAAGCCACGCAGCAAGCAGATCGCGCGCGACGCTGCGTTCGCGCTCGCCCTCCGGTGCCGCAACGCGCACCGTGAGACCCGCGCTCGTCTGCCAATACGTTCCGTCCTCGCCGTGCCGCACGAGCTCGTAATCACGGCTCCCGTACGGCTCTCTGTACTTCGTCTGCCTGTTCGTCATTTCGGGTGCCTCGCTTGTGGTCGATGCTTGCCCGCAAACAAAAAGCCCGGGCCTTTTGGGCGCCGGGCTTTCGATGGAGACGAATCGCTCGATTACCGATCGTCCTCCGTGCCGAAAGCCCACGCCCGCGTTTGCATGCCGACAATGCGCACCCGCACGTCAACGCACGGCGCCACATTGCCGGTTCCCGACGCGCGCAGCGCGCCGGAGCCGATGCCTCGGCTCGAATGTCCGATGGAAAAGTCTTTGAAGGTCACCATGCGCAATCCCCTTTCTTCACCCCGTCGTGCGCGAACGATTCGCGCGCGCGGAAGCGATACAACTCGTTCGTCCAGCCGAACACTGCTCCGGACGGAGTTGTCGAAGTGCCCGATGGATTGCTTGGACCTTCCGACCACTCCGCCGAACCATCCGGCGGCCGTCGGCCGGTCGGATAGGGCTACGTCGCGTCGTTGCCGGTGAACACCGGCGACGTGTGCGATCCCGACATGCCCATCGGCAGCGCCATGAACCCTGCGCGCAGGGCGAGCCCTTGCGCGGCGAGGATGGATTCACGAATTGGCCGGATGATCATGTCGAGGTTGCGTAGCTTGCGGTCTCGATGGATTCGAGTGATTTCAGTATAGCGCCGAGCCCGTGAACCGCGCAATCAATTTCCTGTCGAAGGCGAATATTCGCATGAGCGAAAAACAACAGGGAGGCATGCGGACGAAATCGAACTCGGAAATTTCAACCGCGTGTTTGCGCCGGGGGGACCGGCCGCGCGTCAAACGCCGCCAACTTCGGAGGTGCTGCGATGCCGCCCGACCGTTGTGATCCAACCCGCCGCTCCGGTTCTAAGCTCGCTCAGTCTGCGCTCGCTGCCTGTGCCGCGTTCTCCTTCGGGTGCGCCGCACCGCCCGCTAACGCTGACTTCCAGATCGAGTCGATGTACTCCAACATGGACGGAAGCGTCCAGTACATCCAGATGCGAGATTTCTCCGGCGGCGGCAGCACGCTCACCGGCAACACCCTAATAGCGGCCCACGGCGCGAACAACATCAAGTTCTACACGTTTCCTTTCGACCTGCCCAGCGTCGACACGCAGGGAAAGGCGATGTTGATCGCAACCCCGGGCTTCGTCGATCTCGGCCTCGTCACGACGGACTACATCATGCCGACCCGCTTTCTGCCGGTCGACGGTGGCACGCTGCAGTTCAACGGTACGCGTTTGCAGGATTTGGTTGCATTCGCCTCGCTCCCGATCGACGGACTCTCCGCGTACAACGCGAACAACGGCACGGCCCAACCGAACGTGGCGGTGAACTTCGCGGGGCAGTCGGGGTCGGCGCCCCAGACGGCGATCTTCGTCGCCGAGTACTACAACGCGAGCCTCGACCACTACTTCATCACTCCGAATGCTCCGGACATCGATGCGCTCGATTCCGGAAGGATTCCGGGGTGGGCGCGAACGGGCTACATGTTCAAGTCGTATCCGCCGATCTCGACGTCTGTCGTTCCGCTGCCGGGCACGTCGCCTCGGGCGCCGGTGTGTCGCTTTTACATTCCGCCGCTGCACGGCGACTCGCATTTCTTCTCCGTTCTGAGCAGTGAATGCGCGCACATCGCCGACTTGATCAGCGCGAACGATCCCAACTACTCCGGGTACGTCGAAGAGGCGCGCGAGGCGTTCGACATGGCCCAGCCGGACCCGATGCAGGAGGGCGCGTGTCCATCGGAGCCGGCGCCGCTACCGGGTCAGACGATTCCCGTCTATCGGTTATGGAATCAGCGCGCGGATTCCAATCATCGCTACACGACGGACGCGACGGTCCGCGCACAGATGATCGCGCGCGGCTACGTTTCGGAAGGCTACGGCCCCCTGGGCGTCGCGATGTGCGCACCGTCGCCGTGATCGCGCAATGCACGATCTCGGGATGTCCCATCACGATCGCGTCTACTTGTCCGCGCAGCGCGCGGTTCGCGATGCGAAGTCGCCCTAGCTACCGGGCTGATCGTGCGCCGCGACCGGCTCGAGCGGCGGCATTTGCGTCGCGCCGCTGCGCAATCCCGCAATCGACGCGAGCAGATCGCTGAAGCGCTCGCCCTGGACAACGATGTGCTCGCGCATGCGCTGTGCGACCAGATCCGCGTTGCCTGCGATCAGCGCTTCGACGATCCCTTCGTGCTCGGAGAACGAGTTCCCGATCCGGTTGCGCACGCGAAGCTGCAAACGACGATACGGGCGCAGGCGCCGGTGCAGGGCAGAGGCCTGCTCGGCAAGAAAGGTGTTGTGGCTCGCCGCGTAGATCACATGATGGAACTTCTCGTTCTCGTAGTAGTAACGGTCGGGGTCCATCGCCTTGCTCGCGAGCTCGCATGCGCGATGCGCCTCGAGCAGGCGCTCGTGCTCGGCCGGAGACATGCGGCGTGCCGCAAGACGGCCGCACATCGCCTCGAGCTCGCCCATCACCTCGAACATCTCGAGCAGGCGGTGCGGCGACACTTCGGCGACGACGGTCCCGCGCCGGGGCTGCATCTCGACCAGGCCGATCGAGGCCAGCTGGAAGAGCGCTTCGCGCAGCGGCGTGCGCGAGACTTCGAAGCGCTGCGCGAGCTCCGTCTCATCGAGGCGCATTCCGGGGGGAAAGCGCCCTGTGGCAATGCCTTCCTCGAGCAGCTCCCGAACGTGCTCCGAGCGCGTGCTGCCCTTGCGTCGGGCGACGCGCGTCGTGGTGGAAGTGCTGCTGCGCTTTTCGGCGTTCATAACTCACCTCGGCCGGCTTGAATCCGCGGGAACGCGGCGCATGCTGGCAGACGCGAGCCCGGCCGCCGATTCGCGCTGCCTCCCCAAGCATGCTGAAAACGCGGCCGCACGCGCGAGACTACACCCTCTCGCGTGCGGCCGCACGCCCGCTCATTCGCCAAACGGCTCCACCGAGTGCAGGAGTCGGACACTCGAATCATCCAGCCGAAGCTCGTGCAGCGGGACGAAGCCCGGACTGAACTCGCCCATTTTCGGAAGCAGGTTGCTCGCCAGCATGTTGTTCAGGAGCTGGTTGATGAGGCGGTTCGCGTCGTCCGGCAGCAGGTACCGTTGGACGACCAGCGCATTCGCCTTCTGCTGGGCGAAGTAGTAGTAGAACCACAGGCTCGGGTAGCGCTCCTCGATCGACGGGCGCGGATCGAAGAACGTGTTGACCCCCGGCGCCGCGCCGATCTGCCCGCGGATCTCGCCATTCGGGAACGCGGCCGTGTGCACGTTCGCGTAAAGCCCGTTGCTCTTGAGTGCGGTGACCTGATCGTCGGTGAGCGTCGCGTTGGCTGCGCACGTAACGTTAGACCCCGTGACGGTGAGCGGCACGATGACCGGACCGGCGACGCCCGCCGCCGCAATATGAATATGGGAGGCCTTGATCGTCCCCGGCGGGAAGGTCGTCGTGCCCGAGCACGAGATGTCGTTGGTCCCCGCCAGCGTCAGGTTGAACGTCCCGGTGACTGTCGAGCTGTTGGGCGGCGTCTCCTGAGCGCCCGTCAGCGTCGCGACGAAGGTCATCGTCGCGCGGTCCGCCTCCGTCTTGGCAAACGGGATGTAGCCCGCAGCGAGCGACGCTTCCTGTCCTTTGAGCACGCCGGTCGCGGTCGGGTTCCAGTTCGTGTACGTGCCAAGCGGCATCTGCAGGAGCAGCGACTTCACGCCGACGACGTCGTTACCGTCCGAGTCGACCTTGGTGGCAAGCGTCGGGATCACTTGTTTCACGATCGGCGGCACGTTGTCGATCACGCCTGAGTTGTCGTTGTAGTTGAAATTCGGCCCCAGGTCGTAATCGAGCACGGAATTCATCACGCCATCAGGCATTGGCGTGTTCGGGATGTTCGGCCATCCCATCGCGGCGGCGGTCGGCGTGACGAGCGTGCCATCGGGAACCGTGGGAAAGGAACTCGCCGGCGGAGCGGTCCCGTTCATCACCCAGTTGCGCAGCGCGAAGTACAGCGCGCGCAGCGTCTCCTTCTCCGGATTCGGATTCGCGAGGAGCATCTGGTTGTTGACCGGCGTCGACGCGAGATTGAAGCCGCCCGCGCCGCCGCCGTGCGTCGTCGATGCCATCCAGTAGCGACGCACGTTGCTCGGCAGGGGAAGATTCTCGGTCCCCTTCGTGCCCGCGATGCCGACGCTGCCGCGGCTGTACCAATATTCAGGCCCGCCGTAGGTTTCCATGATCAGCGGGCAAGTGTTGCTTCCCGTGCAGCGGTGCAGGAGGCCCCATGTTCCGTGGCCGCGCGCGACGTCGTTGTAATCCGACCACCACAGCGGACCTTCCGCGCCCGGTTCGTACAGGTTCGCGATGTTGCCCGGGATTGCCCAGCGAATATTGAACTGGCCTTCCATCCCCGCGATGTCGGCGTCGAGCGCGTCCCAGACGATCTTGCCCGACTCGTCCTCGTTGAATCCGAGGTTCAGGAAGTTCTTGGAATAGCGCCCGGACTGCGAGATACCGTAGCCCAGCACCCACGTGGTCTTGCCGGCGATCGGATTCGCGGTTCCCGAGTCGTCCGCTGTTGCGCGCCGGAAGAACGAGACGACATCGCGCATCGCGGCCATCCCGACGCCCATCACGAGCGGATCCTTGGCGGTGTAGACAATCTGATAGAGGAGCGTCGGATCGAAGCCGTTCTTGAGACAGATGCGCGTCGCGTCCGGAGTTCCCGGCCACGGCGTCGTGCGGCAATCTGCGAAGGCCCAATCGGTGCTCGCAATCGTCACCACGCCGCCCTTGACGCCGCTCTGCGTCTCGCTCGTCGCGGAGATCAACGTCGCCTGCGTCGTGTCGAGGCTCGCAGGCGCGCGGCCGTAGATCTGCCCGCTGATGACGGTCTGTCCGGGGAGCGATAACGTCGTCGCATTCGTGCCGTTCACCTGCGCGGGGTTCACGAAGCGCCCGAACACCTTCCCGGTGATCGAGGATCCGTCGGGGTTAGTGGCGGTCGGGACGTTGATCGCCTCCTGCGTCGCGGAGACGCTGCCGATCGGCTGATCGCCCTGCCAGCCGCTGCAGACGAGCACGTCGCCCCACTGATAGACGAAGCCGTCACCCGGGTCGGCAACGTTGTTGACGGCGACGTTGAGCGTCCCCGGCACGATGTGATTGCCACGGTTGACGACCTCGTACATCATGAGGCCGCTCGACTTCGACATGTCGACCGGCTTGATGATCGTGAACGTCGTGGTGTATTCGACCTTGCCGTTCGCGTTCTTCGGTGCGAACTGGATGTCGGTGATGACAACGTTGTGGCGGTCGGCGGGATCGAGTTCGCCCTTGGCGGTTCCCTTGATCTGCTCGTAGGCGCCAGCACTGCCGAACGTCTGGCCATTAAACAGCGGCGTCGGAGCGGACATCGTGATCTGGGTAACGCGCGCCTCCGTGGATCCGACCGCCCCCATTACAAATGCAGCGCCGGCGACGACGGCAACGAGTGAGCGTCGCAAATGAGCTGCCATGGTGACCCTCCTTGGAAGAAAGAGTGGCTACGCTTTCTGCCGAGCCCGGACGCTGGTGTTGTTCTCGGTTGGTTGTGTATGCAGGCTATGCCGCCAGTGATACAAAGTCAAGGACATAGTCCACAGACTCCAGCGTTAACATCCCACGCGATAAACCATTCCCGATCCGCAATCGGAGGTGAGAACTCCAAACGGGTGGCGTCGATCCGCAGCAATTATTTCGCCATCTACGCGCTGGTGAGTGGGCACACGCACTCGGTGAATCGGTCGCCTGGTACCCGAAGCTCTCATAGGGCGGGTTATCGCATTCGCGGTCTCACGCGCCTCGCTGCCGAAGGTCGGACAGGTCCCGAGCAGTCGCTGTATGGTCTTGACGCCCGGGGCGATGCTCTTTATTCTTGTATACAAGACTTGTGACTGTGCATGCCGAATGATGGCCGGCAGTGCCAGCATCAACCATGCTCGCCATCGCTTTTGGAGGAACCCATGAACTTCACTCGTCGTCGTGTCGTCGCCGGCTCCCTCGCGGCGGTCCCGCTGGCGCTCGCGGGTCGCGCCGTCCGTGCGCAAGGTGTCACCACTCTCAAGATCTCTCACCAGTTCCCGGGCGGGACCATCGATTCCGGCGACTTTCGCGACCGCCTGTGCCGGAAGTTCGCGCAGGACGTCGAGAAGAAGACCAACGGCGCGCTCAAGTTCGACATCTACCCGAACTCGTCGCTCGTGAAGGTCAACTCGCAGTTCAGTGCGCTGCGCAAGGGCGCTCTCGACCTTTCGCTCGTGCCGCTTTCCTATGCGGGCGGCGAAGTCGCCGAAACGAACATCGGTTTGCTTCCGGCACTCGTGCCTTCGTACGACGTCGGCAGCAAGTGGAAGACGGCCGAGGTTGGCAAGCTGCTCTCGCAGATTCTCGCGGAGAAGGGCGTCATCATCGTCACCTGGATCTGGCAGGCCGGCGGCGTGGCAAGCCGTGCGAAGCCCCTGGTCGGACCGGACGACGCGAAGGGCGTCAAGGTCCGCGGTGGCAGCCGCGAGATGGACATGATGTTCAAGGACGCGGGCGCCTCCGTGCTGTCGCTGCCGTCGAACGAAATCTACGCGGCGATGCAGACCGGCGCGATGGACGCGGCGCTCACCTCGTCGACGAGCCTGATCTCGTTCCGTCTCGAGGAGGTCTCGAAGTTCCTGACGAGCGGCCGCGGCAAGTCGTACTGGTTCATGTTCGAGCCGCTGATGATGTCGAAGGAGGTCTTCGACAAGCTGCCGAAGCCGCAGCAGGACGCGATCATGTCGGCCGGCGCGGACCTCGAGAAATTCGCGGTCGACAGCGCCAAGGCCGACGACGTCGCGGTCGCGAACGTCTACGCGAAGGCAGGCGCCAAGGTGTCCGACCTCGACGACGCAACACTCGCCAAGTGGACCGCGCTCGCACGGCCGGTGTGGAAGGACTACGCGGCGAAGAACGAGAACTGCGCGAAGCTGCTCGCCGCCGCCGAGAAGGTGCGCGGATGAGCGCACTCGCAGAAGGCCGCGTTGTCTGCGCGAGGACCACCGTCGCGGAGGGCCGCTGATGCACGGCGTCGATATCCCGGGCGCGCACGAAACGCGCCCGGAGACGCACGCGGGTTCGCTGGGCCTGCTCGAGGTGCTGATGGCCGGCGTGAATCGCGCGATGGTCGTGGTCGGCATGCTTGCGCTCCTGCTCGCTTCCGTGGTGCTCACCTACAGCGTGTTCTCGCGCTATCTCTTCAAGGCCGCGACCGACTGGCAGGACGAAGTCGCCGTCTTCTCGATCGTGGGCGCCGTGTTCCTGGCGGGCGCGTGGGTTCAGGCGCAGCGCGGCCACGTCGGCATCGAGGCGCTCGCCTCGGTCCTGCCGGCCGGCGTGAACCGCATCCGCATCATCGTCGTCGACATCCTGACGCTCGTCTTCTGCATCTTCTTCGCGTGGAAGTCGTGGACGCTGTTCCATGAAGCGTGGGTCGACAAGATGACGACGTCGTCGACGTTCTCGCCGCCGCTCTCGATTCCCTATGGGCTCATGGCCGCGGGAATGACGCTGCTCGTGCTGCAGCTCGTGCTGCAGGTCGTCGGCCACTTCGTTCCGAAACGGGGCTTGCAGACGTGAGCATGCTCGCCCTGGGGCTCCTGTTCGGCGGGGTCACGCTGGTGGTGATGTTTTCCGGCATGCCGATCTCGTTCTCGCTCGGCTTTGTCGCGCTGATCTTCATGGCTGGATTCATGCCGGCGTCCTCGCTCGATACGGTGACGCAGAACGTCTACGAGGAGATGGCGTCGATCACGCTGCTGTCGATTCCGCTATTCATATTGAAGGGCGCTGCGATCGGACGTTCCGATGCCGGGCGCGATCTCTACCTTGCGATGCACGCCTGGATGCAGCGCGTGCCTGGCGGGCTCGGTATCGCGAACGTGTTCACGTGCGGGCTCTTCGCCGCGATGGCGGGCTCGAGTCCCGCGACCTGCTCGGCGATCGGCAGCGCGGGAATCCCGGAGATGCGCAAGCGCGGCTATTCGCCCGGATTCGCCACCGGCATCATCGCCGCCGGCGGCACCCTCGGCATCCTGTTGCCGCCGTCGATCACGATGATTCTCTACGCGGTCGCGGCGGAGGTCTCGCTCGGGCGGCTGTTCCTTGCGGGCATCGGCCCGGGATTGCTGCTCGTGGGGCTCTTCGCGCTATACGCGGTCTACCGCTATCGCAAGGAATACGCGGCTGCGCATGCGGCCTTCACGCGCGAAGGCACGCACTCGGCGTATCTCGAGCAGAGGACCTACACCTTCCACGAGAAGGTCGAGATGCTCCCGCGCGTGCTGCCATTCGTGATCCTCCTGATCGGGGTCATGGTCGCGCTCTACGGCGGTTACGCAACGCCTTCGGAAACCGCGGGACTGGGCGCAGTGCTCGCCCTCGCGCTGATCGCCGTCGTCTATCACGTGTGGAGGCCGCGCGACGTGCGGCATATCCTCGGCGCTACGCTCAAGGAATCGACGATGCTGATGTTCATCATCGGCATGTCGCTGTTCTTCTCCTACGTGATGAGCTATTTGCATATCAGCCAGTCGGCGGCACAGGCGATCGTCGACATGCATCTGTCGAAGTGGCTGCTGCTCGCGGCGATCCTCGTCATGGTCATCGTGCTCGGCTTCTTCCTGCCGCCGGTGTCGATCATCCTGATGACCGCGCCGATCGTCCTGCCGCCGCTCAAAGCGGCCGGCTTTGATCTGATCTGGTTCGGCGTGCTGATGACGATCGTGATGGAGATGGGACTGATCCACCCGCCGGTCGGTCTCAACATCTTCGTCATCAAGAACATCGCCCCGGATATTCCGCTGCGCGACGTCGTGTGGGGCGTAATGCCGTTCGTCGGCCTGATGTTCGTCGCAATCTTCCTGATCTGCCTCTTCCCGGGCATCGCGACCGGCTTCCCGGACTGGGTGATGGGACCCCCGAAGTGAATGTACCGATCGCCGAAGCGCCGGTCTGGAACCGGCGGATCACCGCGCTCAAGCATCGCCACGAGCGCGTGGCCTCGCGCCTTGGACCGCGGCTCCGGGGCAAAGTGGTTCCGACCGACGGCGTCGTCGCGCTACTCGAGGAAGTCATCGAACCAGGCGATCGCGTCTGCCTCGAAGGCAATAACCAGAAGCAGGCGGATTTCCTCGCGCGCGCGCTGACCGACGTCGATCGCACGCGCATCCACGATCTGCACATGGTGCAGTCGGTGCTCGCGCTTCCCGAGCACCTCGACGTGTTCGAGCGCGGAATCGCGACGCGTCTCGACTTTTCCTTTTCGGGGCCCCAGGCAGGGCGGCTCGCGAAGCTCGCGGGCGCGGGCAAGATCGCCATCGGCGCCATCCACACCTACCTCGAGCTCTTCGGCCGCTATTTCATCGACTTGACGCCGAACGTCGCGCTCGTGGCAGCACAGTCCGCAGATCGCGAAGGCAATCTCTACACCGGGCCCAACACCGAGGACACACCGGTGATCGCCGAAGCCACAACGTTCGCGAGCGGCGTCGTGATCGCGCAGGTCAACGAGCTGGTCGAACGCGTGCCGCGGATCGACATTCCGTCGGACTGGGTCGGCTTCGTTGTCGAGAGCCCGCGGCCGCACTACATCGAGCCGCTCTTCACGCGCGATCCCGCCCGGATCTCCGAGATCCAGGTGCTGATGGCGATGATGGCGATCAAGGGCATCTACGCGGAGTACGGCGTCGATCGTCTCAATCACGGGATCGGCTTCGACACCGCCGCGATCGAGCTCCTGCTCCCGACCTACGCCGAATCGCTCGGATTGCGCGGCAAGATCTGCCGGCACTGGGCCTTGAATCCGCATCCGACGCTCATTCCCGCGATCGAAGCGGGCTTCGTCGAGTCCGTGCATTCCTTCGGCTCCGAGCTCGGGATGGAGAACTACATCCGCGCGCGGCCCGACGTGTTCTTCACCGGCCATGACGGATCGATGCGCAGCAACCGCGCGTTCTGCCAGACGGCAGGACACTACGCATGTGATCTCTTCATCGGCTCGACACTGCAGATCGATCTCGCCGGCAACAGCTCGACGGCGACGCTCGGGCGCATCGCGGGATTCGGTGGCGCGCCGAACATGGGGTCTGATGCGCGCGGACGGCGTCACGCGAGCGCGACCTGGCTCGCCGCCGGCCGCGAAGCGCAATGGGACAAGCGCGAGGCGCCTCGTGGTCGCAAGCTCGTCGTGCAGGTGGTCGAGACGTTTCGGGAGCACATGGAGCCGGCGTTCGTCGAGCGGCTCGACGCGTGGGAGCTTGCGGAATCGGCGAACATGGCGCTGCCGCCGATCATGATCTACGGCGAGGACGTGACGCACGTCCTGACCGAGGAAGGCATCGCGAATCTGCTTCTGTGCCGCGGCACGGCCGAGCGCGAACAGGCGATTCGCGGCGTCGCGGGCTACACGGCCGTCGGCCTCGCGCGCGACAAGCGCATGGTGGACGACCTCCGCAAGCGCGGCGTGATCCGCCGACCCGAGGACCTCGGCATCGACAAGCGCGACGCGACGCGCGATCTCCTGGCCGCGCGCTCGATCAAGGATCTGGTCCGCGCATCGGGGGGTCTCTACGATCCGCCGAAGCGTTTTCGCAACTGGTAGCCGCGATCCAAAGAGGACCCCAATGGAGCATTTGCACTTCGCGTTCGAGGGCGGCCGGGTCAACGCCGAGCGGCGCGCCGCGCAGATCGTCGGCGTCGTGGCGTCGGGCAATCTCGAAGTGCTGATCGAATCCGCGCCGGCGGATCCGGCGTGCCGGATCGACGTCAACACGGCAGCCAACGGCTTCGCCCGCATCTGGGAAGCGGTGCTCGGCGACTTCTTCGAACGGCATTCGCTGTCGCACGTCCGCATCTCGATCAACGATGCAGGCGCGACGCCGGCGATCGTCACGCTGCGGCTCGACCAGGCCGTCGAGTCGTATGCGCGCGGACGGGTGCGCTGATGCGGAGCTATTACGAAGCGACGGCGCGCGAGCGGATCGCGGCGATCCTCGATCCGGGCTCGTTCCGCGAGATCCTTCCGCCGCCAACGCGAACGACCTCGCCGCACCTCGCGGCGCTCGAATTGCCCGTCGCGTTCGACGACGGGATCGTCATCGGCAGTGGTGTGCTCGATGGCAGACCGGTCCTGGTCGCGGCGCAGGAAGGCGGCTTCATGGGTGGCGCCGTGGGTGAGGTGCAAGGGGCCAAGCTCGTCGGACTGCTCGAGCGCGCGCGGCGCGAGAAGGTGGCAGGTGTCGTGCTGCTGATCGAATCCGGCGGCGTGCGGCTGCAGGAAGCGAACGCGGGACTGATCGCCGTCTCCGAAGTGATCCGCGCGATCCTCGAGACGCGCGCAGCGGGGGTTCCGGTCGTTGGCGCGATCGGCGGCCAGTATGGATGCTTCGGCGGAATGGGCATCGCGGCGTCGTGCTGCACGTCGCTCGTCATGTCCGAGGAAGGCCGGCTCGGGCTCTCGGGCCCCGAGGTCATCGAGACCGCGCGGGGCGTCGAGGAGTTCGATGCACGCGATCGCGCGCTCGTCTGGCGCACCGTCGGCGGCAAGCATCGCTACCTGATCGGCGATTGCCAGCGCCTGGTCGACGATCTCGCGTCCGCGTTCCGCGCCGCGCTCGCCGACGCGATTCGTGGCAAGGACCGTGTCGATTCGCGAGCGCTCGAGGACGAGCAGGCAATGCTGAGCACGCGCCTCGCGCGCTTTGGCGGCTGTGAAGACGCGCTCGACATCTGGCGCCTGCTGGGAGCGCCGGACCCCGAGGCGATCCCGCTCTCGCCGACGCATGAATTGGTCGCGATGGCCGCGGGACGGCGCATTTCGTAGATCGACGAGAAAGGCGTGCCGTGGACTGGAAGCGCATCGCCGACCGGCTTTTTCCCGAGGGTCACGACATCGTCGCCGAGGGCGCGCTCCTCGCGGGGACGGGCCGCAACGCCGGGGTCGAATACGCAGTCGTAGGCTCGACCGACCACATCGAGATCGGCGTCGAGATCGCCCTCGCCATGGCGCGGCGCGTGCTCGCGACGGTTCGCGATCATCCTGGGCGGCCCATCCTGTTTCTCGTCGACACTTCCGGGCAGCGGCTCACGCGCCGCGACGAGCTGCTCGGAATCAATCGCTACATGGCGCATCTCGCGCGTTGCGTCGACCTTGCGCGGCGCCAGGGGCATCGCGTGCTCGGGCTCGTGTACGACCAGGCGCTCTCCGGCGGATTCCTCGCGAGCGCCATGATGGCCGATCTCTGCGCTGCGCTCCCCGAGGCGGAGATTCGCGTGATGAATCTTCCGGCGATGGCGCGCGTGACGCGGATCGCCGAGGAACGGCTCCGGCAGCTCGCGCAGGACTCGCCGGTATTTGCGCCGGGCGCGATCAACTACGTGCGGATGGGCGCGATTGACGCGTTGTGGGAAGGCAATCTTGCGCAGGCGCTACGCGACATGCTGGCGCGCGCAGACGCCGACGATCATCGGAAATACGTCGGGCGCGATCGCGGTGGCCGGCTGCTGGCCGCGATGATCGCGGAGCGAGCGAGGATCGAATGAAAGCGGCAATCGGCGATGAACGCAGGCAAGCGGTGCTCCCGCGGCATTCGCTCGCCTGGATCCGCCCGGACGCGCGCGACCAGATCGCCGCGACGGCTCCCGACAAGGCGGCGCGTGACTCGGTCGCGCAATGGCTCGATCGCGATCTGCCGCTCATCGTCCGCCGGGGTAATCCAGGACTTCGCTCACATTTGATTGCGCTCGGCGCGCCGCTTCCGCCGTCGCAGGGCAAGCGACGGATCGGCGTGATCGCAGAATCCGCAGCGATTGTGCGCAGATGCGATCCGCCGCCCGTGGGCGAGATCGCCGATCGCCTGCCGACCGCGCGGCGTGCGGCGCTGTCCGAACTCACCTTCGGCCCGACTTGCGACCTGCAGTTCCATGTCGTCGGCTCGGCCCTATGGGAAGTTCTGACCGGGCTTCCCTACCTGCATGCGAACTCCGACGTCGATCTCGTGTCGCGCCTCCGCGATCCGCTCGACATCCCCGCGCTTTGCGAATGCCTCGCGCGCTGGGAGGCGCGCCATGCTCGTCGCGTCGACTGCGAGATGGAGTTTCCCGACGGCAGCGCGGTGGCGTGGCGGGAATGGTCCCTTACGCGACCCGACGCGCGGGTGCTGGTCAAGCGCATTGACGGCGTTGTGCTTCGTTCCAAACGAGCGCTCGTGCGGTGTCTCAGCGACTTTCCACAGCGCCATGCCGCCTGATCCGATGCACAATCGGGCACTCGAACTCGAGCTCGCGCCCACCGGCGAGCACAATGCGCGCGCGCCCGCGTTGGCGACCCGGCTCGAGTCGATGGCAACGCACGCGCTGTTCGACGAACTCGCGCTGTACCCGAAGCCTGGATTGGTGAGCCTGCGTGACGCCGGCGCCCATCGTGACATGGACGCGTCCACGTTCATTCGCAGCCTGTTCTCGCTGCGACGCTATTTCTTCGCGATCGCAATTGCCGGAGCACACGGCGCGAGATTTGCCGAGCTGTGCCGCCTCGGCGTGCGCGCCGAAGCCCGGATGCTCGAAGCGACCGGTGGTATCAACACCCACCGGGGGGCGATCTTCGCGCTCGGACTCCTGGTCGCGAGCGCCGCGCGCGTGCTCGTGCAGAAGCTTCGTCCTGCCGACGACACGCTGCGCGAGACCCTTGAGGCGCTTTATGGGAAGGACTTGCGCGCGTGGTCGGACGCAGCCATTACCTCGTCACACGGAGCGATCGTTGCGAGCCGGCACGGCGCCGGCGGTGCTCGATTCGAGGCGGCCGCGGGATTTCCTTCGGTGTTCGAGATCGCGCTGCCCGAGCTCAGAGCGTGCCTCGCCCGGTTCGGCGATGTACGACGCGCCCGCATTGCGGCATTGTTCGCGCTGCTCGAGCACGTCGCGGACACGAACGTGCTCTACCGCGGCGGCCGCACGGGCCTGCGCTTCATGCAGTCTTCGGCGCGCGAGTATCGCCGATCCGGTGGCGTTGCGAACGATCGCGATTTCGCCCGGGCGCGTTGCCTGCACGCGGCGTTCGTCGAACGCGGCCTCTCCGCCGGCGGCTGCGCGGACCTGCTCGCCGCAGCGCTCTTCGTGCACAGTCTCCAGCGGCGCCCATGACGCTCGCCGTGCTGTGCCCGGGCCAGGGGGCCCAGCACGCGCGGATGCTGGACACGCTGCTTCGACACGACGAGGCTCGCGCCGTTTTCGATGCGGCGCAGCGGGCACTCGGCCACGATCCGCGGGGCTGGCTTGAAAGTGAAAGCGATCTCTTCGCCAATGCGCGTGCGCAACCGCTCATCTGCACGACGCAGCTCGCGGCGTGGACGGCGCTTTCGCCGGAAGTTGAAACGCCGATCGCATTCGCGGGTTACAGCGTGGGCGAGCTTGCATGCTACGGACTCGCAGGCGCGCTCGATGCCGCCACGCTCGCGCGAGTCGCACGCGAGCGCGCGCGAATCATGGACGACGCGGCCGCAGGGGAACCCGGTGGACTCGTTGCGATACGCGGATTGACACGCTCGCGGACGGAAGCCTGCTGTGCTGGCGAGCGCGCGTGGATCGCGATTGCCAACGGCGCGGATGCATTCGTCGTGGGCGGCACGCGCAAGGCGTTGATCGAGGTTGAGCAGCGCGCGCGGCGGGACGGGGCGCAGGTGACGCCGCTGCGCGTGGGCATCCCATCGCACACGCCGCTGCTGGCATCGGCGGTCCCCCGGTTCCGGGAGAAGCTCTCGACGACACTCACGCGTGCGCCCGCACCACCGGTCGTTGCGGGCATCGACGCTCGGCTCGTGACAACCGTCACGGACGCCATCGAGACCTTGTCGACGCAGCTGAATCACACGATCGAATGGGCGCAATGCATCGATGTGCTCTGCGAACGTGGCTGCAGGGTGTTCCTGGAAATGCCGCCGGGCCACGCGCTGACGCGCATGGTGCGCGAGCGGCGCGAGGACGTCGAGGCACGCGGCGTCGAAGAGTTTCGCGATCTTTCCGCCGTCGTACGCTGGGTCGAAAGCAGACGCGACCGCGCTTAGCGTGGCGTCCGATCGCGCGACATGCCCTCCACGCTATACTGAACTTCGAGGGGAGGCTCTCGCCTCCCCTTTCGCTTGCTCGCCCGACTCCAGCGGCCCGCTCCGGAAAACATCTTGCGCAAGTTCACGAGCTCAGCCGATTTCCGCGCGGGCTTCGCCGAGGTGCTGCCGGCGTGCTTCGCCATGACCCCGTTCGGGTTGGTGTGCGGCGTCGGTGCGGCGGCTGCCGGCGCCGGCCTGTGGGGTGCGCTGGGCTTAAGCGCGATCGTGTTCTCGGGTGCGGCGCAGATCCTCGCGGTGCAGTTGTTCGCCGCCGGCGCGCCGCTGCTTGTCATCATTCTGACGTGCTTCGTCGCGGGTCTGCGCTTCCTGATGTACAGCGCGGCCATGGCGCCGTATCTGCGCCCGCTTCCCGAACGCTGGCAGCGCGCGCTCGCGTTCCTGTTGACAGACCAGGCATTCGCGGCGGCGATCCGGCGCTTCGACGCCGGCGCGGATCCGCATGCGGGCGGACTGCATTTCCTGGGGGGCGGCTTCGCGCTCTGGCTCATGTGGCAGATCACGAACGTCATCGGATTCCTCGCAGGCAATCTCATTCCAGCAAGCTGGTCGCTGGAATTCGCCGTCCCGTTGTGCTTCGTCACGCTGTTGGCACCGGTGTTTCGCAACGCTCCGCCGATCGCGGCCGCGGTTGCTGCCGGCATCGCCGTGATTGCACTCGACGGTTTGCCTCTGAAGCTCAACCTCATCGTCGCCGGCGTCATCGGCATTGCGCTCGGCGTCGTCACGGAATCACTGGGTTCCCGGCTCGCATGGACGCGACGCTGAAGCTCTGGGTGGTGATCGTGGTCGTGGGCGCGCTCAACTACATGTCGCGGCTGTCGTTCATCGCATTCTTCGCGCGACGGCACGTGCCACCGCTGCTCGCCCGGGCACTGAAGTACGTGCCGGCCGCGATGCTGACCGCGTTGATCGTGCCGATGATCGTCCCCGCGGGGCCGGTCACCGTCGCGTGGCTCACGGCACCGAAAGTGATTGCCGCGGTGGCCGCCGGCATCGCCGCATTCGCAACGCGGAACACGCTGCTCACGCTGGGCGTCGGCATGACGACGTTATGGGTAACGCAGGCGGTCGTCACGCGGTTGGGCTAAGATGGTTGCTTTGGCGGGAGAGATTGCTCGATGCGTTTCGAAGGATCGGACACCTACGTCGCCACCGACGACTTGAAGCTCGCGGTCAACGCGGCGCTGACGCTCGAGCGGCCGCTGCTCGTCAAGGGCGAGCCCGGCACTGGCAAAACGCTGCTTGCGATCGAAATTGCGCGCGCCCTCGGCCGGCCGCTCTTCGAGTGGCATATCAAGTCGACCACCAAGGCGCAGCAGGGTCTCTACGAATATGATGCGGTGTCGCGGCTGCGCGACTCGCAGCTCGGCGACCCGCGCGTCGCGGACATCGCGAATTACGTGAAGCGCGGCGTGCTGTGGGAGGCGTTCGAGAGCTCGACGCCCGCCATCGTCCTGATCGACGAGATCGACAAGGCCGATATCGAATTCCCGAACGACCTCCTGCGTGAGCTCGATCGGATGGAGTTCTACGTTTACGAAACACATCGGACGATCCAGGCGCACCATCGTCCGCTGGTGGTGATCACCTCGAACAACGAGAAGGAGCTGCCCGACGCGTTCCTGCGACGCTGCTTCTTCCATTACATCCGCTTCCCCGACCGCGAGACGATGACGCGCATCGTCGACGTGCATTTCCCCGGCCTCAAGAAGGCACTTCTCAAGGAAGCGCTGGAAGTTTTCTTCAACCTGCGCGAGGTGCCGGGACTCAAGAAGAAGCCGTCGACTTCGGAGCTCCTGGACTGGCTCAAGCTCCTGCTGGCCGAGGACATTCCGACCGAGGCCCTCATCAGCCAGGACAAGAAGGCCTTCATCCCGCCGCTGCACGGCGCGTTGCTCAAGAACGAGCAGGATGTGCACTTGTTCGAGCGCGTCGTCTTCATGGCGCGCGCCGGAAGATAAACGCGTGCCGTGAAGGATGAAGCGCAGCGCCGTTTCGTCGAGCCCGTCACACTGACCGGCACCTGCGCGTCGCTCGAGCCGCTCGAGCGCCGGCACATCGACGACATTCGGCATGCCGCGGCCGATGGCGAGTTGTGGAAGCTCTGGTATACGTCGGTCCCGGCACCGGACAAGACCGAGGAATGGATGGACATCGCGCTCGACATGCGCGAGCGGCTCGGCGCAATGCCATTCGCCGTGCGCGACCGCAAACGCGGCGACGTCGTCGGCAGCACGCGTTACTTCAACGTCGACGCACCGAACCGCCGGCTCGAAATCGGCCACACCTGGTATTCGAAGCGCGCGCAACGCACGGCGATCAATACCGAGTGCAAGCTGCTGCTGCTCACGCATGCCTTCGAGGCGCTCGGCTGCATCGCCGTGGAATTTCGCACGCACTGGTTCAATCACGCTTCTCGGGCGGCGATTGCGCGCCTCGGCGCGAAGCAGGATGGTGTCCTGCGGAATCATCACCTCCTCCCTGACGGGACGAAGCGCGACACCGTCGTCTTCAGCATCATCGACTGCGAATGGCCGGCGGTGAAGCGACACTTGCAGTATCTGCTGGAAAAGCCCCGCTGATGCTCACCGGATTCTTCCTCCACCTCAAATCGTTCCGGCTGCCGGTCAGCACGCGCGAGTTCCTGACTCTGCTCGAGGCGCTCGAAGCGCGCGTGGTATCGCTGTCGCTTGACGATTTCTACGCGCTGTCACGCGCGTGCCTCGTCAAGAACGAGGAGCATTTCGACCGCTTCGACCTCGCGTTCGGGACGTACTTCAAGGGCGTCGAGGCGATCCTCGACATCCGCGCGGAGATCCCCGAGGAGTGGCTGCGGAAAGAATTCCTGCGTCATCTCTCGGAAGAGGACCGGAAGGCGATCGAGGCGCTCGGCGGACTCGACAAGCTGATGGAGACGTTCCGGCAACGGCTCGAGGAGCAGCGCGGGCGTCACCAGGGCGGCAAGAAGTGGATCGGCACCGGCGGCACGAGCCCGTTCGGCGCTTATGGCTACAACCCCGAGGGCATTCGCGTCGGACAAGACGGCAGCGGTGCGCGCAGCGCCGTCAAGGTCTGGGACGAGCGCGCCTTTCGCAATCTCGACGGTGACGTCGAACTGAACACCCGCAATCTGAAGATCGCGCTACGCCGCCTGCGGCGCTTTGCGCGCGAGGGCGTTCCCGAGGAGCTCGATCTCGACGGCACGATCGACGGCACCGCGAAGAACGCGGGCTGGCTCGACATGAGGTTCCAGCCCGAGCGGCGCAACCGGATCAAGGTAATCCTGTTTCTCGACGTCGGCGGCTCGATGGATCCGCACGTGCAGGTCTGCGAGGAGCTCTTCTCCGCGGCGAAATCGGAGTTCAAGCATCTCGAGCACTTCTACTTCCACAACTGCGTCTACGATCACGTGTGGCGCGACAACTTCCGCCGGCGAAGCGAGCGCTTCGACGTGTTGATGCTCCTGCGCACCTACGGTCCCGACTGGAAAGCAATCTTCGTCGGCGACGCGGCGATGAGCCCTTACGAGCTCACGCAGACGGGAGGCAGCGTCGAATATGCGAACGACGAGCCGGGGATCGCGTGGCTCACGCGGATCTTCGAGCACTTCCGTCGCGTGATCTGGTGGAACCCGGAGCCGCCGCGTACCTGGGAGTACACGCGCTCGACGCAGATGATCCTGCATTCGCTGGGTCCGCGCATGTTTCCGCTGACGCTCGACGGCGTCGCGCGCGGTATCGATGCACTCCGGCACTGAACAGAGCGCGCCGCACCACCACGCCCTTCGTTGGATCTTGTCGGCGATGTTCGCCTTCGTCGTACCGTCAACGGTGCTCGCGGATGATGTGAAACCCCGCCCCGAGAGCCGCTTGGCACCGGCACCGCTTGCGGGGCCGCAATCGAGCCTGTCGATCGTCGACATCGAGCCCGACCCGAATACCCAGCTCAAAGCCGGCGAGAGGATCAAGCTCCGCGTCACGATCCGCTACGTGCTGGAATATGACGAAGCGAACCTCGACCTGGCGGTTCAGGTCGGCAACAACGAGCCATTTATCAAGCATCACGAGACGGCTGCTCAGGGGAGCGAAACCCGCATCTGGACCGTCGAGTTCAAGGTTCCGCAAAGCCAGGGGTTCGATGTCATCGTCACCATGTTCGCGCCGGGCCACGGATTCATCGGGATGGAAGACCGACCGTACCGTATCGGGTCTGGCGGTAGGTAAGTTTCCCGGGCTCGCGAGCTGATCGCCGCGAGCCCAGCGGAAGAATCACCGCGCGGGCGTCCGGGTAGACAAATTTCCCCGCGTTCGCGAGACATTGCCCGCGACCGCAGGAACCTCGTCTACAAAACAAAACGGCCGCGGGGTTGGAATCCGCGGCCGTTCCGCTACCGGCGGGGCTGTCGGTCCAGCGATAACGGCCACCCACCGCCCGTAGATGCTGCGCGCAACTCTCAGTCGTTACTGCAGAAAATCGACGGGTTGACCCCGCCGATTTTCAAACATCTAGACGTCTCGAACGCCCGTCTGTGTTGTGACTTTTCCGCCGGGCTCGCGGCGGTCCGCTCGCGAGCCCGGAAGCTACTCCTACCCGATCCTTACCGGCACGTAAATCTGACGCCCGTCGCGCTCGACGAGGATCGCCGCCGTCTTGCCCGCCTGATCGACGAGCTTCTTCAACTCTTCCGGCGAGGTGATCTTCGCCGTGCCGACACCGATGATCAAGTCACCGGGCTGAATGCCCGCCTTGGCGGCCGGTCCCGACGATTTCTCCACTACGACGCCATCGTGCCCGACTTGCTTTCTTTCCTCGGGCGTGAGTGCGCGAACCGCAACCCCCAGCTTGCCGCGCGCTTCGGTCGACGTGTCGTTCTTCGCGACCTTGCCGTCGTCGAAGCCGGTGATCGTCGCGGTCAACGCGAGCGGCTTGCCTTCGCGCCAGACTTCGACTTCGGTCTTCGTGCCGGGCGCCATGTTGCCGATACGGCTCGTCACGTCGGTGGTGTCGACCATCGCGACGCCGTCGATCTTGCGGATCACGTCACCGCTCTTGAAGCCCGCCTTGTCCGCGGGGCTGTCCTTCTCGACGGTCCCGACCAGCGCGCCATTCGAATCCGGCAGGCCGAAGCTCTGCGCGAGCGATTGATCGAGGCCCTGGATGCCGATGCCGAGACGGCCGTGGCTCACCTTGCCATTGGTCCGCAGCTGATCGGCGACCTTGTACGCAACGTCCGCGGGAATCGCGAACGAAAGCCCCATGTAACCGCCCGACCGGCTGTAGATCTGCGAGTTGACGCCGATCACCTGACCCGAGGCATTCAGCAGCGGTCCGCCGGAGTTACCCGGATTCACCGCGACGTCCGTCTGAATGAACGGCGTCATCTGACCACCTGGCAGCGCGCGATGCACGCCGCTGACGACGCCGGCCGTTACGCTGTTCTCGAATCCGAACGGCGAGCCGATCGCGATCACCCATTCGCCCTGCCGCGGTTGCGGAGGTGTCGAGGCGAGATCGAGCGCCGGAAGATTCTTGGCATCGACCTTGATCAGCGCGATGTCGGTCCGCTTGTCGGCGCCGATGACCTTGGCCGTGAATTCGCGGCGGTCATTGAGCTTGACGGTGACTTCGCTCGCGCCGTCCACGACGTGGGCGTTGGTGACGATGTAGCCGTCGGGCGAGATGATGAATCCGGAGCCGACTCCATGCGTCGGCGGCATCATGCGCGGCTGCATCCGCGGCATGTTTTGCCCGTTCGGGCCGTTCGGAACGCCGAAGCGCTTGAAGAAATCGTTGAACGGGTTGTCGGCATCGTCGCCGTCATCTTCGTCGTCCGAGCCTGCGGTTGCCTGCATCTTGCCGACGGTGCTGATGTTGACGACTGCGGGACCCGCCTTCTCGGCGAGCGCCGTGAAGTCAGGGAGGCGCGCCGCGGCGGTGGGCGCCAACGGTGCGGCGGCGACCGGCGGCGTCGCCGCAAGCGCGGTCGACAGAGCCGGCGCGTCAAGCTTGGAATACCCAACAGCCAGGCCGGCGCCGATACCGGCGGCGGCAAGCGCCAGCGTGACTCTCGATAATTGCATCTTGCTTCTCCTTGGAGAGGATGCCCGAACACCCGGGCGTGCAGAATGCAATATAGGCCGCGTTGATTAAAGGAACCTTAAGTAAACGAGCTTCCTAGGCTCGCGAGCGGACCGCCGCGAGCCCAGCGACAAAATCACCATGCAGTCCGACACTCAAGAAGGCTAGATGGATGAAAAATGCCGGGCCAAGCCGGTATTTTTCTTCGCAACCGCCTGAAAGAGCATGCTTGAAGCGCGCGGTCCAGCCGGATCCGGTCGAGTGCGCGCTCACGCCTCCCTCACACCCGTTCCTTCGCTTGCGGCAGAAAATCGACGGGTTCATCCCGGCGATTTTCATCTATCTAGGGTTCTCGAGCGCCCATCTGCTTTGTGATGCTTCCACAGGGGTCGCGGGTGTTGCCTCGCGACCCCTGGAAACTCGTCTACTAAAACACTACGCGCACAACCAGCCCTGTGCCCTGCTCCGGGGCATCGAACTCGAGCGTCGCGTGATGCGCTTCCGCGATGCGCTTGACGATCGATAATCCCAGTCCGCTTCCGGGTTCCGCGGTGGTCGCGCTCCGATAGAAGCGATCGAGCACGCGCTCGCGTTCGTCCTTCGGGATGCCGGGGCCCGTGTCGGCGACGCTCAGAATGGTGTGATCCCCTTCGCGGTCGAGCGAAACGTCGACGCGGCCGCCGGAGGGCGTATAGCGCAAGGCGTTGTCGAGCAGGTTCGACAGCAGCGTCGCCAGGGTTGCTGCGTCACCTCGAACGACAGCAGGTACCTCCCTCGCGAGCCCGAGATCGACGCCCTTCGCCGCCGCGAGCGCCGCGCGCGAGACGATCGCTTCCTTCGCGAGCGTGTTCAAGTCCACATCGGTTGCGCGTGCCGCCAGCGCCTCCGGCTCGACGCGCGCCAACGTCAGCAGCTGGTCGACGAGATGCGACGCGCGCGAGACGCCTGCATCGAGGTCGTCGTACGCCGCGGTGCGGGCCGGCACATCCCGTGCGCGTCGCGCGAGATCGAGCTGAAGCTTCAGGGCCGCAAGCGGTGTCCTCAATTCGTGCGCCGCGTCCGCGGTGAAGCGGCGCTGCGACGCCAGTGCGGCGTCGAGGCGCGTCAGCAGGTCGTTGAGGCTCGCTGCAAGCGGCCGCAGTTCCTCCGGCATGTCCCGCTCGTTGAGAGGCGCCATCGCGTCCGGACGACGTTTTGCGACCGCGCGCGACATCGTATCGAGCGGCGCGAGCCCTCGTCCGACGCCGAACCAGATCAACGCGCCGAAGAGCGGGATGAACCCGAGCACCGGGATCAGCGTCCGGAGAGCGGTCTGCGTGGCGATCGCGTCACGCTCGTCCTGCGACTGCGCGACCTGCAGCGCATGCGTTCCCTGCACGAGCGTGTAGACCCGCCAGTCGCGACCGTTGTTGCGCACGGTCGTGTAGCCCTCTTCGGCAGGAATCGGCAGGCCGAGGCCCGGCTGGGACCAGTACGCGAGCACCCCGTTCCGGTCCCAGATCTGCGTGACGATCTCGGTGACGCCGGCACCGCGCGGCGTATCCGGCGACTCGAATCCGGGTTGCCGGCCGCGCAGGAGATCGTCGATGCGCGTCGAGTACGCGAGCTGCTTGAGCTGCAGATCCTGCAGATCGCCGATCTCCTTGCGCGCGGCGATGTACGTTGCTGCGCTGATCGCGACGGCAATCGCGATCAATCCACCCAGCAGCCAGACGATCAGCGTGCGACGAATGGAGCGCATGACCAGGTTATAGGGTCAGACTCGATTTTGCTCAAATGCCCACAAGCAAGCGAGCAGCGCTCCGAAAATCGAGCCCTGGCTCGATTTACATTCTTACCACCCGATCTCGCCCGTTACGCCAGCGCGTAACCGACGCCGCGCAGGGTGCGGATCGCCTCCGCGCCGAGCTTCCGACGCAGGTTGTGGACGTGCACCTCGATCGCGTTGCTCTCGACCTCGTTTCCCCAGCGATAAACCCGTTCCTCGAGTTGCGCCTTCGACAGCGCTGCACCCGGTCGCTCGAGGAGCGCCGCGAGCAGCGCGAACTCGCGCGCCGACAGGTCCACCGGTCGCGCCGCCTTGGTTACCGTGTGCCGGCCGAGGTCGAGCTCGAGATCGCGGTGGCGCAGAACGTTCGTTTCGCGCGCGACATCGCGGCGCAAAAGCGCCCGCATCCGCGCACCCAGCTCCTCGAGGCTGAACGGCTTGGTCAGGTAGTCGTCCGCACCAGCGTCGAGGCCGGCGACGCGATCCGACACCGCGTCCCGCGCCGTCAGGATCAACACGCGCACCTTGTTTCCGGCGCGACGGATTTCCTTGAGGAGGTCGAGCCCGCTTTTCTTCGGCAATCCGAGATCGAGCAGAATCATCGCGTACGCCTCGGATCCCGTGTCGACCGCGGTTTTCCCCGCGACGCCATCGGCCGCCCAGTCGACCGCGTATCCGTCCTGCCGCAACGCCTGTTGCAGCGTCTTGCCGATCATCGGGTCATCTTCGACGAGCAGGATGCGCATCACGTTTTCGCTTATTCCGTATCCGGTTCCATTTATTCCGTGAACTGATTGTAGCCGCTGGCGGCTTAAGGCCGCCTTATCTCGACGCGTCGGCGGCGCGTCGGAACCCGCTTCTGAAAATCAGGCCCGACCTGCATCCGTTCGTCGGACGTCGCCGTATATCGAGGCTCGCCGGTGCGCCCGAGTTCCAACGGGACGCAAGGAACGACCGGCCCCCGCTCGGGCGACAGACCCTTAGACGGGACCGGATTGCAAACCATTTTTCTGGAGGCATCAAATGCTCAACCCTTCCGCATCGCTCCCGGCTTTCCGTCGCGCCATGCTGCCGGCGCTGATCCTCGCCGCCCTGGCGGGATCGCTGCCCGCCGCCCACGCGTCCAGCCATCGCGAAGCACCGTTCATCGCGACTCAGCCGCAAGTCGACGGCACCGACTTCTACATGTTCACGAGCTATGAAGCCGGACGAAGCGGCTACACGACGATCGTCGCGGACTACCTGCCGCTGCAGGACGGCTACGGCGGGCCGAACTACTTCAAGCTCGACCCAACGGCGCTCTACGAGATCCATATCGTCAACGACGGCGGCGCGGTGGAAAACATCACGTTCCGCTTCCAGTTCCAGAACACGCTCGATGACAACCAGTTGACGGTGGGTGGCAAGAAAGTGTCGATCCCGCTGGTGCAGAACGGTTCCGGCGACGTCAACGCGCCGAATTCGACGGCGCTCAACGTGCACGAGAGCTACACGTTGAGCGTCATCTACGGGCCGGAGAGCACAGGCACAGCGATGCCGGCGACCAATCTGACGCTCGGCGGCACGACGTTCCCGAAACCCGTCGATTACATCGGACAGAAGACGATCTCGAACTACATCGCGTACGCGAACCAGCACATTTTCGACGTCGGCATTCCGGGCTGCTCGACGCCCGGGCGCGTGTTCGTCGGCCAGCGAAAGGATCCTTTTGTCGTCAATCTGGGCGAGACTTTCGACCTCGTGAACATCAAGTATCCGGCGACCGAGCTCCAGCCATTCGCGGAATTCGCCACGGTCGATTCGCTCAGCGACAAAAACGTGACGGCTTTGATTCTCGAGGTCCCGACGCAGTGCCTCACGCAGGGCAAGGGAACGATCATCGGCGGCTGGACCACCGCGAGCCTTCCGGCGAACCGCGTTCTGGCCGCGATGCCGGCCAGCGGCTTGAACGGCGTACAGCAGACGTCCGGAGGGTTCATCCAGGTCTCGCGGCTCGGCATGCCGCTCGTGAACGAAATCGTCATTGGACTCAAGGACAAGGACAAGTTCAATAGCAGCCAGCCGAAGGACGACGGCCAGTTCGCCGATTACGTGACCAATCCCACGCTGCCGACCCTGCTCGAAGCGCTCTTCGGCGGCGCAGGCGTCAAGGCGCCGACGAACTTTCCGCGCACCGACCTCGTCGCGGCGTTCCTGACCGGCGTCCAGGGATTGAACCAGCCGCCGAACGTCGTCGCCTCCGAGATGCTGCGGCTCAACACCGCGATCGCGCCGGTCCCGATGGGCTCGCAGAACCGGCTCGGCGTGCTGGGTGGCGACAATGCAGGCTTCCCGAATGGGCGCCGTCCGGGCGACGACGTCGTCGATGTCGAGCTGCGCGTGGCGATGGGTGTGCTGTGCACACTCAACCTCGGCGGCTGCAAGCCCGCCGACGCCCCCGCTGGATCGCTGCATTACACCGACGGCGGCTATATCAGCGACGCGTTCTTCGCGAACCAGTTCCCGTACCTGCGGGCGCCGCTCAAGGGATCGCCGAACGACGACAACGCCATCAAGGCGAAGCAGGCGTCGACGCAACGCTAGCAAACCACTTTGTGCCGGCTCCGGGCACGCGCCCGGGGCCGGCGCGGAAACCTCTCTCGATCGGGGAACGTCATGTGGCGCTTGTCGTTCGTGGCCGGGATCGTGCTTTCGTGCGTGATCGCGACGGGCGCGATGGCCGTGCCGGAAGTCCCCGCCGACGATAACGTCGTTCTCGAGCGGCTGCCGGAGAAGGGCAACCCGGCACTGACCCAGCTGAAGCGGATGCGCGCCGCGCTCGCGGCGAACCCGCAGCAAATCGAGATCGCTGCGCCGGTTGCGCGCCGCGCCATCGAAGCCGCGCGCGAAACCGGCGATCCGCGCTTTCTCGGGCAGGCGCAAGCGGCGCTCGCGCCGTGGTGGTCATCGAATGACGCACCCGAAATCGCGCTGGTCTTGCGCGCCACGGTGAAGCAGAGCCAGCACGACTTCGCCGGTGCGCTCGCCGACCTCGATCTCGTGCTGAAGCGGAATGCGGCGAATGGCCAGGCGCGTCTCACACGCGCGACCGTTCTCACCGTGCAGGGACGCTATGAGGAGGCGAAACGCGATTGCGCTGCCCTCGTCGGCCACGCGCTGCCGATCGTCGTGACCGCGTGCACGGCGGCACCGGCGAGTCTCTCGGGGAGCGCGTCCGCCGCGTATGCGAGCCTTGCGATGGAGCTGTCACGCCCCGCGCAGGACGCAGGGCTGCGGGAATGGGCAGAGACGCTCGCGGCGGAGATCGCGTGGCGACGCGGTGCGCGCGCGGATGGCGAAGCGCATTTCAGGAACGCGCTGACGCTCGATCCGCGCGATCCCTACCTCAAAGCGGCGTTCGCGGATTTTCTGCTTGAGGAGAAACGGTCGCGGGAGGTCATCACGCTTCTGCGCGACGATATACGCAATGATTCGCTGTTCCTCCGTCTGGCGCTCGCCGAGCAGCGATTGCCGGAGTCCCGAGGCGATTTCGACACCCACCGCACCGATCTCGCCGCGCGCTTCGAGGCCGCCCGCATGCGCGGCGACAGCCTGCACCGCCGCGAGGAAGCGCGCTTTCGCCTCGAGATCGAGCATGACCCCGCCGGCGCGCTCACGCTCGCGGAAGCGAACTGGGCGGTCCAGCGTGAGCCAGCCGACCTCGCGATCCTCGCCGCGGCGGCGCATGCGGCTGGCGACGCGCGCGCAATGCACGTCGTCGACGACTGGATGGCGACGACAAAGCTCGAGGATCTCCGACTGGCGATGACGATCGCATCGTCCGGGAGGCGTGCGCCATGAAGCGTTTTCTCGCGCTTTTGCTCGCCGCGCTCTGCACAGTCCCGGCGCTCGCGCACAAGCCGAGCGACGCCTATCTCACGCTCGAGCGCGACGGCGGTGCGCTACGAGGGCAGTGGGATATCGCACTCCGAGATCTCGACAATGCGCTCGCCCTGGACGCCAACGGCGACGGCGACATCAGCTGGGGAGAGGTACGCACGCGCGAGACCGACATCGCCGCGTATGCGCTGTCGCGACTTCAGGTGTCGTCGGGCGGGGTAACGTGCGAGCTCACTGGCACACAGCTTCTCATCGACCACCATACCGACGGCGCGTACGCGGTGCTGATGCTTGCCGGCCGCTGCCCCGAGACCGGCCCGACGCTTTCGATCGACTACCGCCTCTTCCAGACGCTCGACCCGCAGCATCGCGGACTCGTCAACTTCATCGAGCGGGGCTCAAGCCGCAGCATCGTCCTGAGCGCCGACGCTCCGCGGCAGACCGTCGGTGGAGCAAGCGACGGACCGCTGGCGCAATTCCTGACGTATGTGCATGAAGGCATCTGGCACATCTGGCTCGGCTTCGATCACATCCTGTTCCTGCTTTCGCTCCTGCTTCCTGCCGTGGTCCGCAGGACCAGCGGCGGGTGGGAGCCCGTCGCGTCATTCCGCGCGGCGCTCCTCGACGTGCTGAAGGTCGTGACGGCTTTCACGCTCGCTCACTCGATCACGCTGTCGCTCGCGGTGCTCGGCATCGTCTCGCTGCCTTCGCGCCTCGTCGAATCGGCGATCGCGATCTCGGTCGTCCTGGCGGCGCTCAACAATCTGTATCCCGTCGTCGGCGAAGGTCGCTGGGCCGTGGCGTTCGCGTTCGGGCTGCTGCATGGGTTCGGCTTTGCCGGCGCGTTGCAGGATCTCGGATTGCCCACGGGCTCGCTTGTGCTCTCGCTCGCCGGCTTCAACATCGGCGTCGAGGCCGGCCAGCTCGCGATCGTCCTCGCGTTCCTGCCCGTGGCGTTCATGTTACGAGGCACCTTCGGCTACCGGCGCGTCGTGCTTGCCGGCGGCTCGACCGCGATCGCGGTTACCGCGTCGATCTGGCTTGCAGAGCGCGCGTTCGATCTCCCGATCTTCAACGTGCTGACGTCAGCCACCGCCGGAGCCTTCCGGTAGAGCCCGATCAGTGCGGGTGCCGGTGATGGATGTCCGGAAAATGCGGGTGGCTGTGCGTCATGGGCTCGTGGACGTGTGCATGCGTGTGCGGCTCGTTGCCATCCCATTCGAAGTCGTGCGTGTGCGCGTGGTGCAGATCGTCATGCCGATGCGGATGGGTGTGCGCGAGCGCCTCGTGGACGTGGTGATGCATGTGTCGCTCGGTGAGGTGCAGCCACACTCCCACCGCCATCAGCGCGCCGGCTAGCAGCAGGGTCGAAGTCACCGGCTCGCGCAACATCGCGATCGACAGCGCGGCGCCAAAGAACGGTGCGACGGAAAAGTACGCGCTCGTGCGCGCGGTCCCGAGCTCGCGCAACGCCGCGACGAACAGGGCGAGACTCGCGCCGTACGAAAAGGCGCCGACCGTCACCGCTGCGAACAGCGCGCCGGAATCGGGGAGCCGGACTCCGAAGGCGAGCGCCGCCCCGATGATGACGGGCCCGGCGACGGCGCCTTTCAATCCCGCGACGACCATCGCATCGAGCGCCGCGAGCTTTCGCGTGAGATTGTTGTCGATCGCCCAGCACAGGCAGGCCCCTGCGACCAGCATCGACCCGCGGCGGTCGACATCGAGCGACGGCGCCACCGAGAGCACGATGCCTCCGGCGACAATCAGCGCCATCCCGAGCGCCACGCGGCGATCGACATTTTCACGAAACAAGAACCAGGCGATCAACGCCGTCAACACCGCTTCGAGATTGAGCAGCAGCGACGTCGCCGTCGCCGACAGGCGCGCAAGCCCATAGACGAGCAGCACGGGACCGAGCACGCCGCCGGCGACGATCGTGGCAAGAAACCAGGGCACGTCGGCGCGGCGAGGGAGGCTCACGTGGGTCGACGGATGCAATGCGCGTCGCAGGCCAACAGCGACTGCAAGACCGACCCCTGCGCCAACGTACAGCAGCCCGGCAAGTGCCAGCGGCGCAATCTCGCCGATCAACCGCTTGGCGAACGGCGTGCTCGCACCGAACAGGAGTGCCGAAATCAGCGCATAGGCGATGCCACGCGTCATCGGTGACGCCCGGTCATCTTGCGGCGACTACATCCCGCCGCTGACGAGCGTGGATGCCAGCACTTCACGCGCGCGACCGCTCGCGTCCGGCTCCTTGAGCGTGATCCGCCACAGGACACGGCGGTATCGGGGATCGGTCAGCGTTGCGCTATGCAGGAGCGACGCGTTATCCCAGATCACCAGGTCGCCGACTCCGTAATGCAGCCGCAGCTGGTATTTCGGCTGCGTTGCGTGGAAGGCGAGCTCGTCGAGCAGCGCGCGCGCTTCGGCATCGGGCATGCCGACGATGCCAAACGAGCTTCCCGAGACGGCATACAACGCAATGCGCCCGGTTACGGGATGGCGCCTCGCGATCGGATGCGTGATGACCGGCATTTTCGCCTTCTGATCCTCGGTCAGCACCGACGCAACGGTGCGGGTTGTTTCGTCGACGTTGTTGCGATTGCCGTAATGATGGACCGCCAGCAGTCGGTCGATTCGGCGTTTCATCGCGACCGACAAATCGTCGTAGGCCCTGTACTGATCCGCAAACAGCGTGTCGCCGCCGACCTCGGGCACGGTGATCGAATATAGCGTCGTCGCCCGCGCGGGAATATCGAGATACGAGTAGTCGGTATGGAAGTACGTGCCCGCGTCGGCCAAGCCTTCCGGTCTCCCGTCACGCACGACGTTCGACAGGATCAGGATATTCGGGTCTGCCGGATGATGGAACTGATCGATGACATGCGGCTCGGGTGGACCGAAGCGCCGCGCGAACGCGATGAATCCTTCGGGGGTCAAGCGCTGACCGCGAATCACCAGCACTTGGCCGCGGAAGAATGCCGCTTCGATCTCCGAAAATTGCGGGCTCGACAGGTCACGTGACAAATCGATGCCGCGGACCTCGAGCCCGAACCGCGGCGACAGGGGCGCGAACGAGAGCATGCAGTAGTCAATTCTACGCCCGCGGACACCGCGCGATCGCGCGAGCGGAATGCGCAAACTGCGACGTGCGTCGCACACGGCGAGAACGCTGCGGCGCGTCAAATTCCGATCCCCGCCTCCGCGGCTCCTCCACACGTAGCCTGGGCTTCCCGGTACAATCCGCCGCATGTCGTTACGCACCCGACTGATTGCGATCGTTGCGCTCGTCATGCAAGCGACGACACCGCTCGCCGCCTACGCAGTCGCAGCGCCGGGTCCGGTGCTCGACGATTTTTGCTCGGTCGCGAAGCCCGTCAAGCGCGCCCCACCGGCCGGTCCCGCCGGCGCCCCGGTTGAGCGCCACGGTGCGTCGCATTGCGCGTTCTGCGTCGGCGGTTCAGGCGCAGCCGCGTTGCCGGCGCCGCCGCTCGCAGTCTTTGCCGTTTTCGATGCGCGTTCCGAGCGCATTGCCCACGCCGTCGCGGTCAATGCTCGCGACGCGCCGATCCAGCCGCACGCTCGCGGCCCACCACTTCCCGCCTGATCCCGCAGTTCCGTTTGAGCGAGAGCTTCCGCATCGTGGCGGAAGCTTGCGTTGTGCATTCGATCTCCCCTGGAAGTCGACATGAAACCTTTTCTTGGATTGGGCGCGTTTTGCTTCGTCGCCGGTGTCGCCGGCGCGCATGACTATCGAATCGATTCGCTGACGATCGATCATCCGTTCGCCCGCGCGACGCCGCCCGGCGCCCGCATCGGCGGCGCGTTCTTCACCATCAAGAACAGCGGCGCCAAGGCGGACAAGCTGATCGCGGTCGCGTCGCCAGCCGCCGCCACCGCCGAGATTCACTCGATGGCGATGGAAGGCAACGTCATGCGGATGCATCCTGTCGTCGCACTCGACGTGCCGCCCGGCTCGACCGTCGCGCTTCGTCCGGGCGGATTCCATCTGATGCTCTTCGACCTGAAGCAGCCGCTCAAGGCCGGGGACGTCGTTCCACTCACGCTCACGTTCGAAAAAGCCGGGGCCATCGTCGTCAACGTCGAGGTCGAGTCGATGACCTCGAACGGCGACGAGCGGACTCGCTGACCCCGCGCCGCGCTCCGTTCTCGAGTACGCAAGACGCGCGCCGACCCGGCACTTCTCTTTCGAGGAGCATCCATGCCATCCGTGTCTTTCGAAATTCGACTGAGCCTGCTCGCGAGTGCCTCGCTCGCGTTATCGCTCGCGAGTGAAAGTGCAGCCGCCCACGGCTTCGCGGGCAAGCGTTTCTTCCCGGCGACCATTTCGACCGACGACCCTTTCGTTGCGGACGAGCTGTCACTGCCGACGGTCTCGAGTCAGCGCTTTTCTGCGAGCGGCGACGAACCGTCGACCCGCGAGACCGACATCTCGATCGACGTCTCGAAGCGGATCACCGACAACTTCGGCATCGGCTTCGGTGCCCTGTACAAGCAGCTGCAGCCGGAGGGGGGCGATCGGCGGCGCGGCTTCGACAACCTGGCGGCGAACCTCAAGTACCAGTTCTACACGAACGCAGAACGCGAGGCGATTGTGTCAGCCGGGCTCGACGTGGACTTCGGCGGCTCCGGATCCAGGTTCGTCGGCGCCGAGTCGTTTTCCACGTTCACGCCGGGCATCTTCTTCGGCAAGGGAATGGGCGATCTCCCGGACGAGTGGAAGTTCCTGCGGCCACTCGCGATCACCGGTCAGGTGGGCGTCGGGATTCCGTCGAGCGCAAGCAGCACGACGGTCAGCGATGCCGGCGACGTGAGCGTCGATCGTCATCCGAACACGCTGAAATGGGGCTTCGCGATCGAATACAGTCTGATCTACCTTCAGTCGAACGTGAAGGATGTGGGTCTGGGCGAGCCGTTCAACCGCATGATCCCGGTCGTCGAGATCCCGCTCACCACCCAGCTCAATCGCGGCGGCAGTGGCACGACGGGTTCGATCAATCCCGGCATCATCTGGTCCGGCCAGTACATGCAGCTCGCTGCCGAAGCGGTGATCCCGATCAATCGGGCGAGCGGCTCCGGTGTGGGCTTCATCGCCCAGCTGCATTTCTACCTCGACGATCTGTTCCCCAACAGCCTGGGCCGGCCGCTCATCCGCAACTGACATGAAACGCGATCTCGCTATTGCACTGGCGCTCCCGCTCGCGGTCTTGGCGGCACCGGCGTGGTCGCACGCATTCCTGGACCACGCCGCGCCGACGGTCGGAAGCGTCGCCCGCGTCGCGCCGAGCGAGGTGAGGCTCGTCTTTACCCAGCAGCTCGAGCCGGCGTTCAGCACGCTTCAGGTGCTCGATGCCGGCGGAAAGCGCGTGGACAACGGCGATGCTCGCGTCGATCGCGCTGACGCGACGGTGTTTGCCGTTTCGCTGCCGCCGCTGCCGGGCGGCAAGTATCACGTCAAATGGCGCGTGCTCTCGGTCGACACGCACGTGACCGAAGGCGACTACACCTTCGAGATCGCACCGTGACTTGAGACCGACCCGCCAGTGGACACGCCGCTTGTCATCGCCCGCTTCCTGCACTACGCATCGTCGTTGCTGATGCTGGGCGAGATCGTCTTCGCCGCGGTCATCGCGGGCGCGATGTCACACAACGGCGGCGGCCAGTCGACCCCGAATGCGCGCTATCAGCGACTGGTTCGGGTGGGAGGGGTGGCACTCGTCGTCAGCGTCGTGTCTGGTGCGCTCTGGTTCGTGGTGAAAGCGGTGGAGATGAGCGGCCTTTCGCTCCAGGACACGATGCATAGGGAGACGCTCAGCCGGGTGCTCCTCGAGACCACGTTCGGACGGGTCTGGTTGCTTCGCGGCGCGCTCTCAATCGGTATCGGGGCGCTGCTCTTCGGGCGCGCGCGGGTGCGCGAAGCGACGATGGCCCACGGAATCGCCTTCGCCCTGCTGTCCCTCGGGGGCGCCTATGTCGGCGCGCTGGCGTGGGCGGGTCACGCTGCGGGCGGACAAGGCGTTCGCGGTGGGATTCAGCTTCTCGCCGACGTCGTCCATCTCGTTGCCGCGTCCGCATGGCTCGGCGCACTTCCCGCGCTCGTGTCCGCCTTGCGCCGTGCCGCATCCCGACAGGCCGTCGCGCTCGTGCACCGCTTTTCGGCGGTCGGCATCGTGATGGTGAGCGCGCTCGCGTTGACCGGCATCTTCAATGCATGGGTTCTCGTTGGCAGCATCTCCGCGCTGCTCGAAACCCCGTACGGCTGCACCTTGTGCGCGAAGCTCGCGCTCTTCGGGCTAATGGTCGCTCTGGCACTCGTCAATCGACTGAGACTCACGCCTCGGCTTGGAGTTGCGGACGGCAGTCGGCGTGCCCTCACCCGAAACGCGACGATCGAAGCCGCCGCCGGCGTCGGTGTGGTGGCGCTGGTCGCCGTGCTGGGCATCATGGTGCCGGCGGTGCATCACCTGCACCAGCACCACCACGCTGCGGCGCCGACGCGCGAGCCCCCGCATCACGAGCACGGCCCACCTGCCGCGTCCCCATTGCGCCCCGCCAGCGCAACCGCCGGTGCGAGTTGGCCATCGGCGTAGAATACCGTGTGGCGACCGCCGGTCGTGAAGCGGGATTGCGTTTTGCAGCCGAAAGCCGATCATAGGTCGCCGCTTCTCCGATTCTCTGCGGAATATCCCCATGGCCGAATTGCGCGCGCTCGATGAACCGCTGTCCGATGCCGAACTGGACGAGCTCGAGGGATTTCTCGCGTCCGACGCGGTTCCGCAGGATTGCATGGACCTCGAGATGCTCGACGGCTTTCTCGCCGCCATCGTGAGCGGGCCGGAAGCGATCCAGCCCTCGGAGTGGCTTCCCCAGGTCTGGAGCGACGGCGGCCGCACGGCGACGCCTGCTTATTCGAGCAACGACCAGGCGCAGCGCATCATGGGCCTGATCCTGCGGCACATGGTGGGGATCCAGCGCACGCTGGGCGAATCGCCGACGCGGTTCAAGCCGCTTCTGTATCTGCCCGACGAGAAGACGCGCAGCGACAAGGCGCGTGGCGAGAAGGACAAGACGCCGCCCGAAGCGTCGGCGTGGTGCGAAGGCTACATGGCCGGTGTCAAGCTGCGCGACGAGGAATGGCAGCCGCTCTACGATGCGCAGGACGCACGTGACTGGATCTTCCCGGTCGAGGCGCTCGCGTTCGGCGACCAGGATCCGGAATTCGCCGAATGGATCGACGATCGCGAAAAGCGGGCAAGCCTGGTCGACGAGCTCGCCGTCGCGACGGTGCTGATCTACCGCTTCTGGCAGGATCGCCGACGCGCTTCCGAAATGCGCGGCACCGGCGGCCGGCGCGAAATCCCCGAAGCCACGCGGAAGTCGCGGCAGCGCCTGCACTGAAACGCGCGGAACCCCCGCGCTGGCAGGAAGCCGCTAAGCTCCCCCCGGCTGCCACGCCGACGCGTCGCCGTCTCCGGCGTCGTCGCACCACTCCGCAAACATGGCTTGCGCGCCGACCGCGTTATCCGCAGTCGCGAGCCGCGCGCAAAACCGATTGTCCGAGAACATCTTGGCGACCTGCGCGAGAAGTTGCAGATGATCTTCATTGGCGCCTTCCGCAGGCACCAGGATCACGAAGAATTGCGATACGGGCTTGCCATCGGGCGCGGCGAAGTCGAGGGGCACGTGCGTCCGGAGATAGAGCGTCACCGGGTGCGAGATGTCGGGGATCCGGGCGTGGGGAATCGCGATGCCGTGGCCGAGCGCGGTCGATCCCGCGTCCTCGCGACGACTGAGCGCGCGGAAAACGGGCGCCGGACGCAGTCCCGTCGAGCGTTCGCACAGCGCGGCGGCGACGTTGAGCAGAGCGGGGCGATCCCGCGCCTCGACATCGAGCGCAACCTCGTCCGGGCGCAGCCACTGCAGCACGGAAGACGTCATGTTTGCAATCCTAGCCCTGGCTTGAGCGCAAGTGCGCCGCGATCCGGCTCGACGAGCCCTTGTCGCAGCCACACACGCTCGCTTCGCGTCGAGCTTGGCGCCTTGCGCACATCCGGTCGATCGCGACCACGACAAGAAAGGCTGCGACGATCATGACGATCACGGCGAGCTTGACCAGCATCCAATCCGATAACGAAAACATGGCGTAGCACCTTCGGGAATGTCCCGAAGACAATATGCGCGCCACGACGTAAAGCGCACGTCAATTTTTGAAAGCACGATGTTAACGCGATGTAAACGGTGCTGGAACAGCTGAGTTGCCGTACCGTCGCCGAGCGTCACCCGCGCGGATCGACCTGCGAATCACCATCCGGGATAGCGTTCGAGCCAATACGTATTCGCCTCGCTCGGCGGGTGGAACTGCCCCACCGGCCATTGTGGGTACGTCGCGAGATCGTCCGCCATCAGCGCGATCACGTCGCGCAGCTCGAGCTGCTGCTGCCAGCGCCGTGGAATCGATTCGACGCCGTGGATCGCACCCAAGAGGTTCCCCGTCATCGCGCCGGTCGAATCGCTGTCGCCGTCGTGGTTGACCGCGAGCCGCAGGCCCGCTTCCAGATCGTTGGCCGCCAGCGCGCAGAAGAGCGCGATCGCGAGCGCCTCGTCGGCTGCCCATCCCTCCCCGAGCCCGACGACGGTCTCGGCATTGGGGTTCGACGTAATGGCAGCCGCGGATTGTGCGCGCTCGATGGCGCGCACGGTGTCGTCGTGCATCGGTCGCCGGAGAAGGAGCGGCTTCACCTTGGCGATCGCGTCGACGAGCGCGACCTCCCGCACGAGGCAGGCGACGATCGCCGCGAATGCGCCCGCAGCGACCTGTGCGGTCGGATGACCATGCGTCAGCGCAGCGAGCTCGATGCCGACTTCGAGCGCCCGTTTTGCGGCACGGTCGATCGATGCACCGCTTTCACGCGCACAGAACATGCCGATCGGCGCCGAGCGCGCCGCCGCACCGCAGCCGTCGCTCTTGTTGCTCGCGCGCTGGCCCGGCTGGGTCACTGCAGCGAGCGCCTCGAGACACGTGCTGGCCGGAACTCGCGTCGCGAAAAGCTTGGGGTGCGTGATCAGCCACCCGTCGGTGGCCTCGAGCGCCGCCGTGGTCTTGCCCTGGGTTTTCAGCCAGCGCAGGTACGCGTTGGCGACGACCGGCCGAAACGCCATCGAGCCGTCGACTTCGTGGCGCACGTGGAAACGCAGCAGCCCTTCCGCGGTGAACAGCGCCATCTGCGTATCGTCGGTGACCGCGCCCTGCCGCCCGAATGCGGTCGTGAACTCGGTGACCCCCGCGTCGCCGAAGGTCTGACGAATCTCGGCGAGCGACATGAACTCGACCGGGGCGCCGAGCGCGTCGCCGACCGCACCACCGATCAGGCATCCGCGGTAGCGGCGCTTGACCTCGGGTTCGGGCTCGGGGCGAATGGGCTGCGATTCCGGCATCGATGACCTCGACCCGCGCGTGGCAGTGCGGGAGATGGGCGAGCCGAGCTTACCGGAACGGCCTCGGCCACGGCCATTGGCCGGACGATCGGTGCGCTGCCGTTTGCTAGAGCTTGACGCCGTCCGCGAGGACGTCGTGGGACTCGGGGTGTTTGCGCATGTACGCGCGCACGTAGGGGCACACGGGCTCGACCTTGAGGCCGTGTTGGCGTGCATAGTCGATTGCGGTCGCGACCACCCGTGCCGCGACGCCGCGGTTCTCCACGTGCTGGGGCACTTCGGTGTGCACCAGTCGCATCGTCGAGCCCTGCATGCGGTAATCCGCGCGCGCCAGGCCGTCCGCGACCTCTGCCTCGAAGCGTCTCTCGGGCTCGTTAAGGCGAACTTCCAGGCGGGAAGCGTCGACGGTCATGGCGGATAGGGGTCCGGTCTCGACGCAAGCTTAACGGATGCCGCGAGCGACCGCGGTCAGCGGCTTACCACGATGCAGCTGCGCACAATCTCCCGCGCGGTTCAGGCGCCGCGCGCGAATGCGCGAATGCGCGCGAATATGCGGACGACGGAAGGCCGGAACCTCGCGCCGGCGCGCGAGGCAACGCGCAGCCGCCACTGGACCCGCGCGACCAACGCGTGCCACTGCAACGGATTGCAGCTCCGCAAACCAATCACGCTCAGAACGAGACCCAGCGCAGACGAGAGGAGCGTCACGAAAGCGAGTGCCGTGACTGGAGGCGCGCTGATTAGCGCAATCATGGCGAGCGCCACCAGAGCGCTGCCGCCGAAGAAATCGATGCCACCCCGGAACCAGTGGTCATCCACCCAACGTGTCGCGCGCATCTTTTCTCCGAATTCGAGTCGACCCGCGGTCGATACGACGGACATCGCTGGGCAGCAGGGGGCGTTGGCCGCAGCCACCGCGCGTAGCGCTGCGAACGCTCCGTCGTACCGACCGAAGGATCCTGATTCGATGCCGTTGCAGCTCGCCTCAACTCTACGAAGCTCGAACCGGCCCGGCGATCGGCATGCGGCCTATTCACATGTCGGAAGCGCTCCGACAGTGCAATGACCGGCCGCTGACTTAACCCCGAATGGAAGGGTTCGCGTTTACTGCGGATGGAATAGCCAGGAATGCAGTGCGAGCGATCCCGCCTCGTAGCCGTCGACGACGAGCTCCGGACGCGCGTGCGCACCGGCCGCACCGAGCGCCACGGGCAGCGGGAGGAAGTGCTCCTCGGTTGGATGCGCGCGCTCGGCTTGCGGCGCGCGTTCCCGATAGTCGACGATGGCGTCGGCGTCTCCCGCTTCGAGCCGCCCGCTCACCCAGCCGGCGAAATCCGCGGCGTAGCTCATCGTGTCGCGACGCCGCCGGTTGCCGAAGAAATCGCGAAGATTGTGCGTGGTGTGTCCGGAACCGATGATGAGCACGCCTTCCGACGCAAGCGGCGCAAGGGCTCGCCCGAGCTCGAGATGATGTGCGGTACCGCGCTCCGGCTGCAGCGCAAGCTGCACCACCGGCACGTCAGCGTCGGGATACATCCACCGGAGCGGAACCCAGGCGCCATGATCGAGGCCGCGGCAACCATCGACGCCCGCCGTCATGCCGGCGCCCTTCAGCAGCGCGACAGCGCGTGCCGCGAGCTGCGGATCGCCGGGCGCCGGGTATTCGATCGCATAGAGCTCCGCGGGAAATCCGCCGAAATCGTGGATCGTCTCCGGCCGCGCGTTGCCCGTCACCATCGGGACATTCGTCTCCCAATGCGCCGACGCCATGACGATCGCCCGTGGGCGCGGCAAGCGCTTGCTCAACGCCTGCCAAACATGCCCCGTGCCGCCCGGCTCGACCGCGTTCATCGGCGAGCCGTGCGACAGGAACAACGTCGGCAGGCGCTTGCTCATGCAGCGGCTTTCGCTTCCTTGATCAGATGCTCGGCCTTGAGCGTTTCGTGCACCTTCGGCCGGGCAGCAACACGCTTCTGGAACGCCACGAGCGCCGGCCATTTCGAGATGTCGGTCTTCAGGAACGGATGCCAGTTCACGATCGTGAAGAGATAGGCATCGGCGATCGTGAAGGCGTCACCCGTTAAATACGGCTGTTTCGCGAGGATCGGCTCGATGTAGTCCAGGCGCCCCGCGACGTTGGCGACCAGGATCTCCTTATACGCGTCGGGCGTGGTCGGCTTCCACAACGGACTCCATCCCTTGTGGATCTCCGTTGCGATGAAATTCAGCCACTCCATCAGGCGGTAGCGCTCGAGCGAACCGAAGGCGGGGGCGAGCGTGCCCGGTTTGCGATCCGCGATGTGTTGAAGAATGACAGCCACTTCCGTCAGCCGCTGGCCGTCATCGAGTTCGAGGAGCGGCACGTAGCCCTTCGGGTTGATCGTGTAGTAATCGGTACCGTCCGCGAGCTTGTGCTCACGCAGGTCGACGCGCACGGCCTCGTGCGGAATCTGCGCTTCGTTGAGGGCAATGTGCGGCGCGAGGGAGCAGGCGCCGGGTGCGTAATAGAGCTTCATGATGTGAAATCTCCTGTAAGGGGTAGACGACGCGGCATGCTTTGCAGCGACGGCCTCATGTTCTCTCTTGACGTTCATGAAATAAATCACTAAAAACGCCAGATACTATTGCGCTTCATGCAACAATCATGGATCGACTCCAGGCGATTACCGCGTTCGTGAAAGTCGTCGAGGCCGGCAGCTTTGCCGGCGCCGCCACGCGACTCGACGTCTCGGTATCGGCCGTGTCGCGGCAAGTCGCGGACCTCGAAGCCCACCTCCGCACGCGTCTTTTGAATCGAACGACGCGACGACTTTCGCTCACCGAAGCGGGACGCGCATTCCACGAGCGCTCGCTGCAGTTGCTCGCGGATCTCGAGGAAGCCGAGGAAGCGGTGACGGCGACGACCGTCCTGCCGCGCGGCACGCTCAAGCTCACGGCATCGGGGGGCTTCGCCGTCCGCCATCTCGCGCCTGCCATCGCGGAATTCTCGGCGCGCCATCCGGACCTGCGCTTCGATGTGCAGCTTTCCGAGCACGCGGTGGATCTGGTCGACGCGGGGATCGATCTCGCGATTCGCATCGGCGAGATCGGCAGTCAGGCATTGATCGCCCGGCGCCTCGGCCTCTCGCATCTCGTGTGCTGCGCCTCGCCCACGTATCTCGCCCGACGCGGCTCGCCTCGCAGTCCCGAGGATCTTGGTCAGCATCGATGTCTCATCTACGAATATGCCGGCGACGCGAACCTGTGGCGATTCACCGACCCGGACGGCCGCGAGCACGCGATCCGCGTCGCGGGGCCGGCGCGAAGCAACAACAGCGAAATGCTCGCAGCGCTGGCGGTCGCGGGGATGGGTGTGCTGCGCGAGCCCGACTTCATCGTCGCGCCGGCGATTCGCGACGGGCGTCTGAAGGTCGTCCTTCCCGACTATCGGCCGCCCTCAGTGCCCATTCATGCGGTCTACCCGAGCCGGCGGCACCTGTCTGCAAAGGTCCGGGCGTTTATCGATTTCCTGGTAGTAAGGGGTGTAAACGAGATTCCGGCGATCGCGAGCGAGCTGCCGCCATCACCGCGGACAAGATTACGGCGCAAACGGGCGTAGAGGTTGGACGAGTTTCCAGGGGTCGCGAGGCGCCCGCGAGCCCCGCGGAAGCATCACAAAGCAGACGGGCGCTCGAGAACCCTGGATAGATGAAAATCGCCAAGGTGGTAAACAATTTTCCAGGGCTCGCGAGCTGACAACCGCGACCCTGGAAACTCGTTTACGGTATCTGAATCTTTCCCCCGCCCCCCAGCGGTCCGCCCGGGCCCAGCGCAGCGGCGCCGGTCTGCGGAATGACGATCGACGATGACGCCTGCCGACGCATCTCCTGGAGCTCGCGCATCGCGCGCTCCACGCCGGCTCGGGTCGCGGTCGCGTAATTCGCGACGGCTTCGGCGAGATTCTTCGCATCGATATCGAAGCTGATCGGCAACGGCCCAACGTTGGTCATCAGCTGCGCCTCGCCCTGAAAGACCGTCGGGCGCGAGGCATCAGGCGACCCGTCGCTTTTCACCGGGACGAGCACCCGCAGCGTCCCGATCTTGCGGTCCGTGTAGATCTCTTCGCGGTAAAGCGACGCCGCATCCATCGTTGCGTCTGCGACCTTCGTGCTGGATTCAGTAGCCATGCGTCCGACCTCAAGGTGTCCAATGACTTAGCGTAAACGATTCCTCATGCGCCGGGTCGAACTTCCTTGACGGCGGCGCCGAGCTTCCTGCGGCGATGGAAGATTCTGCATGGTCGCCGGGTAAGCGCTTCGCGGTGGCGGCGCCCAGCACATCGCAAGTCCCTGAATTCGCAGGGCCCGATGGATGGTATGCCGTTTGCGACGCAACGGAAGGCGGTTACAAACATGGAGGCGAAGATGCCCATGCGCAAGACAGGCCGCAGCACCAAGTCGCGAGCCCTGACGGCGACCACCGCCGCGCGCCGCACGAGCAAACTGCCCGCCTCTTCCGTCGAGACCCGCTCCCGCCGCCAGGATGCCCTCGCGCTCCTTGCTGCCGACCATCGTCGCATCGCGGGGTTGTTTGCGCGCTTCGTCCGATTGCCGCGGTCGGGCCCGCCGCGGGCCAAGCTCGTCGCGACGATCTGCGACGAGCTCGATCTGCACACGGCGATCGAGGAGGAGATCTTCTACCCGACGCTGCGCGCGGCGGTCGACGACGACGATCTGATGGACCGCGCAGCGGTCGAGCACGAGTCGATTCGCAGCTTCGTGAGCCAGCTTCGCGACCTGCGGCCGGGCGATCTGCAATACGACGCACGGGTCACCGTGCTCGGCGACTATGTGAAGCATCACGTCGCGGAAGAGGAGCGTAGGATGTTTCCGCGGGCGCGCAAGATCGACGTCGACCTCTACGCGCTCGCACGCGCCATGGAGAATCGCAAGCGCGAGTTGAGGGGCGGCGCCGGCGTGCAGTCGATCCTCGAGCTTGCGAGCTATCCGGCGCTCGTCATTCCATGAACCTTTAGACAGGTGACGCATGGCGCGCATGCTGTGGAAAGGTGCGATCGCATTCGGTCTCGTCAACATTCCGGTCGAGCTCTACCCCGGCTCCCGATCGAGCACCATCGATCTCGACTGGATCGACAAGCGGGACATGGCCCCGGTCGGCATCCAGCGGATCAACAAGAAAACAGGGAAGCCCGTCGGCAAGGACGATGTCGTCAAGGGCTACCAGTACAGTAAAGGCAATTACGTGATCCTCGCCGATGCGGATCTCAAAGCCGCGAACCCGAAGGCGACGCAGACGATCGAGATCCTCGCGTTCGTGGATCGCGATGCGATTCCGCCGCAGTACTTCGAGACGTCGTATCGCCTGGCGCCTGGAAAGCACGGGGAGAAAGCGTATGCGCTGCTGCGCGAGGCGCTGCGTGAGCGCGGCAAGGTCGGCGTCGCGCAGGTCGTGATCCGCGCGCGCCAGCACCTCGCCGCGGTGATGATCGATGGCGACATGTTGCGGCTCGAGATCCTGCGCTACGCCGATGAAGTGCTCGATGCGAGCGAGCTCAGGCTGCCGGCCTCGGGCAAGCGCGCCGGCCTGAACGACAAGGAGCTCACGCTCGCGCGGCGCCTGGTCGACGACATGAGCGGCCCCTTTACGCCGGAGGAATACCGCGACACTTACCGCGAGGACCTCCTCGCGCTCGTCGAGAAGAAGGTGAAGTCGGGGAAGACGGAGACGGTGTCGAAGGCGCCAAAGGCCCCCGCGGAAGGCGCACAGGTAATCGATCTTGTCGCGGCGCTCAAGCGCAGCCTCGAAGGCCAGGCCGCCGAACGCTCGCCCAAGCGGGCATCTGCCGAAGCCAAGTCCAAGCCTCGCGCCGCGGCGCGCAAGCGCGCATGAGGCTGCTTCGGCGTCGTCGATTCGGGACGTACGGCAACGTGCGCGGATGATCGCGCACTGCGGCGATGAGCGAGCACGCAACTCGCAGCCGTGATCCGCTGGCCGATTACGCGCGCAAGCGCGACTTCGGCGCGACGCCAGAACCGGACGCGCGCGTGCGCCACAAGCGAGCGCAAGCGTTGTCGTTCGTCATCCAGCGGCACGCGGCGCGACAGCTTCACTACGACTTCCGGCTCGAGCTCGACGGCGTGCTGAAAAGCTGGGCGGTCCCCAAAGGCCCGAGCGATTCGATCGGCGTGCGACGGCTCGCCGTGCAGGTCGAGGATCATCCACTCGATTACGCGAGCTTTCATGGCGACGTCCCTCCAGGCCAGTACGGTGTCGGTCACGTCGACATCTGGGATCGCGGAGTGTGGAAACCGGTGGGCGATCCGCACGCGGGCTTGCGCGACGGTCGCCTCGGGTTCGATCTCGAAGGCGGGCGCCTGCGCGGGCGCTTTGCGCTGATCCGGATGAAGCCGCGCGACGGCGATCGCCATGACAACTGGTTGCTCATTCGCGAGCGCACGCCGAGCGTGTCCGAGCTCGAATCGGCGGTTCCCGGCAAAGGCCGAACGGCATTGCGCGCACGCTCAGCCTCGCTCAAGACCACCGCTGCCGTAAAACGAGGCAACGCCCGCTCGTCACGCGGGAGCGCGCCAGTGGTCGCCGGGGTTGCCATCACCAACGCCGCACGCGAAGTGCGCGAAGGCGGCGGCGCGACGAAGCTCGATGTCGTGCGTTACCACGAGTCCATGGCTCAATGGCTTCTGCCCGAGATCGCGAATCGCCCGCTTGCGCTCGTCAAGTGTCCTGGCGGCGACTTCACCCATTGCTTTTTCCAGAAGCATGCCGACGGCGCGTCGCCCGGACGTACCGCGCCCGATTCGCCGCCCTACGTGCACTACCCAAAATTGGAGAACGTCGTCCGGGCGGTTCAGAACGGCGTCTTCGAGTTCCACACCTGGGGGTCGCGCTTTCCGCGCATCGATCGGCCGGATCGCATCACGCTCGATCTCGATCCGGACTCCGCCTTGTCATGGCCCGCAGTCCGGGAGGCGGCGGAGCTCGTTCGCGAGCTGCTCGACGAGCTCGAGCTCGCGTGGTTTCTGAAAACGACCGGCGGAAAGGGGCTTCACTTCGTGATCCCCATCGCTCGCCGATACGACTGGGACGAGGTCAAGCGGTTCGCGCGCGCCGCTGCGGAACGGCTTGTGAGCACCGCGCCGAAGCTGTTTATTTCGACTGCGAGCAAGTCCACGCGCACCGACCGGGTGTTTGTCGATTATCTTCGCAACGCCGAAGGTGCGACGGCCGTCGCGGCCTACTCACTGCGCGCGCGAGCGGGACTGCCGGTGTCAATGCCGGTCGCGTGGGAAGATTTGAAGCAAGACGTGCGCGGCGCGCACTTCTCGATACGCACCGCCCCGAAATGGGTGCGCAAGCGAAGGGCCGACCCCTGGGCCCGCTATGCGACGACGCAGCAGACGCTCACGGTGGCGATGAGGAAGGCGCTACGCAATTAGCCTGCACCAGGCCGCTTGCTCGTCGGAACCCAAGGTCCCGGCGCCGGCCACGAAGATCTACTTTTTCAGAAACGCCTCGATCGACGTCGCGAGCGCGATTGGCGTCTCGTGCATCGGGTAGTGGCCGGCATTCGCCATAACTTCGAGCTCCGCATTCGGATACCAGGCGAGATACGTCGCCTTCATCGCATCGGCGGTCAGTGCGGGGTCTTGGGCACCAACGATGCACTTGACCGGGTGGTCGAGCCCCTTCACCTCGGCGCTGAAGTCGGTCTTCGCCCAGGCGGTCAGGTACGCAGCAAATGCTTCCCGCGTCGAATGCGCGAGCGAATAGGCGACCATGGAATCGATCCAGGTCTTGGTGTGCCGGTTACCGGTCGTGAAATCGATGATCGCGTAGCGATGTTCCGGCTTTTCGGCCGCACCGGAGAAAAGCCCCCACCCCTGCTCGTCGAACGGTACGCCCGATGCGGGAACCGGCGTGAGCGCGACCAGCTTCCTGACGCGTGCCGGCGCCTTCGTGAGCACGCGCTGGATCGCCATTCCGCCCATCGAATGACCGATCAGGCTGAACTCGCGAAAGCCGAGATGATCCGCGAGCGCGAGCGTATCGCCGGCGATCTCGTCCATCGTGTACGTGCCGGGTGTCTGCATCATCCCGCCATAGCCGCGATAGTCCATGAACGCGTAGCTAAAGTCCCCGCGGTCGAGCGCGCCTTCCATCGGCGCGCAGCCGTGCCGGTCCGAGAACCAGCCATGAAGGACGATCACCTTGTGCGGACCGGTACCGACGACATGATGACTGTTTGCCATGATCCTGGTGCTTTCTCTGAAGAAATTGGAGTCGACGAGAGTGGATCCGACGTCGATCAGGTGCTTAATGGTTCATTCGATCAGCGTCGCTTGAGGTCACCTGGGCAGCGAGGGCGGATTGCTACGTTTTTTTCCAACGTTCCAGCATGGCAGCGCGGCGCTCCGCTGCCAAGCGATCCATCCCCTGCAAATCAGGTCTTGACGTCCATCGATCTCCCGCGGCGCACCGACGCCGAGCCTTGCGTTTTGCCTTCGCCGACGGCCGCTCGCTGTCCCTAATTCTGGAGGACCCACTTCCCGTCCTTGATCTGCACCATCACGCGCGCGCGTGAGTCCAATCCAAGGTGGTCGGCCTTGCTCATGTTCACGACGCCGTTCGTGACGTGAAGATCCTTCGTCCCTTCGAGCGCTTCCCGCAGCGCGTGGCGAAATTCCTTCGTGCCCGCCTGCGCAGTCTTCAGCGCCTGGGTGAGCGCATTCGCAAGCTCCAGACACGCGTCCCAGGTGTACGACCCGAAGGCCGAGACGCTGCCGGCGCCATTGGCCGACTCATAGGCCTTCGTATATTCGGTGCCGAGTTTCTTCGACGGATGGTTGTCCGGCAGCTGCGCAGCGACGATCACCGGGCTTGCCGGCACGAACGCACCCTCGACGTCCTTGCCGCCGACGCGCAGAAAATCGCCGTTCGCAACCCCGTGATTGAAGTAGAGCTTGCCCTTGTAGCCGCGCTCGACGAGCGCGCGGGCAGGCGTCGCTGCGGGCGTTCCCGACGCGCCGATCACGATGGCATCCGGATTGGCGGCGACGAGCTTCAGGACCTGTCCGGTCACGCTCGTGTCCTTCGGCGCAAAGCGCTCGTTCGCGACGAGCGGGATACCGCTCGCCTTCGCGGCCTTGTCGATCTCGGCGAAGAACGCTTCTCCGAGCGCGTCGTTGAAGCCGATGTAGCCGAGCGTCTTCACCCCGTTCTTCTTCGCGTGCTCGAGGATTGCGCCCGCCATCATGACGTCGGTCTGCGGTGTCTTGAACATCCACGCTCGCTTCGCATCGACCGGATCGATGATGCGGATCGAGGACGCGAGCGAGATTGTCGGCGTCTCACCGTCGGCGATCACGTCGAGCATCGCGAGCGTGGCCGGCGTCGTGCTCGTACCGATGATCGCGTCGACCTTGTCCTCGCTGATCAGCCTCTTCGTGCTCTGAACCGCGTTCGTCGTATCGGTCGCATCGTCGAGCACGATGTAGTCGACCGTCTTGCCGCCGATCGTCTTCGGGCACATCGCGACGGTATTGCGCTCCGGAATGCCGAGCGACGCCGCTGGACCGGTCGCAGACACGACGACGCCGACTTTCACCTGGGCGTGCGCGCCGCACGCGATCATCAACAGGCCGGCAATTGCTGGCACGCTGCGCGAGATCTTCAACGCTTCCTCCTCGATTCGTTCGTTGTGGGTGCGGTCCGCGCTCTTTGCCCCGGCGATCCGCGCAGGCCGGCCATTATAAGAGCGCCGGCGCGTCCCTTCGCGGCCGGGACTTCATGGCCGCAGCCGAACGGGCAGATGCAGGAACCCCCGAAAGCGCGCGCGGCCACCGCGCTCCGGCTCACGCGCAAGTTCATAGCCGGGAAAGCGCGCGATAAAGCGGGAGATCGCGATGCGACCTTCGAGGCGTGCAAGGTTGAGGCCCGCGCAAGTGTGAATGCCGAAGCCGAACGCGACGTGGCGATTCGGCTGGCGGCCGAGATCGAGGCGATCGGGATCCGGGAACTGCGCGGGGTCGCGGTTGGCGGCGCCGATGCAGAGCGTGATTCTCGAATCGGCCGACAAACTCGCCCCACCGACCGTCACCGGCCGCGTCGAGATGCGATTCCCGAGTTGATTCGAGCTCTCGAAGCGCAGGAATTCCTCGACCGCCATCTCGATCAGTTGCGGGTTCGAGATGAGCCGCGCCTTCTCGCGCTCCCATTGCGTCAGCGTGTACAGCGCATTGCCGATGAGATTGGTCGTCGTCTCGTGGCCGGCGTTCAGGAGGAAGATGCACTGATGCGTTAGCTCGGTCTCGGTCAGCCGCTCGCCCGCTTCTTCGCCCTCGATCAATCGCGTGAGGACGTCGGTCGCCGGATCGCGAGGATGGGTGCGCCTCTCGTCGATCCGCGTCTTGAGATAAGCCGACATCTCCACCACGGCGCGATTGCCCGCTTCGGCGCGCACCGGCGTCAGCACCGGCTCCAGCGCGCCGAGGATCGCGAGCGACCAGCCACGCAACGGGCCGCGATCAGCATGCGGCACGCCGAGCAGGTTGCCGATGATCTCCACCGGAATCGCACCGGCGAATGCGTCGATCAGATCGACCTCGCGCTCGTGCTCCATTCGATCGAGCAGCCGATCGACCAGCGCGACGAGCCCTTGCTCCATCGCCGCGATGTGCCGCTGCGAGAGCGCGCCGACGATCGCGCGGCGGACGCGAGTGTGCAGCGGCGGGTCGTTGAATACCAGGCTCGTCGTGTGGTGCTCCAAGAGCGGCGTCGCACCGTACTTCGGACCGAACTCCTTCTTCTTGTCGGAGCTGAAAAGCTTCGGATCCCGGTACACCGCGAGCACGTCGTCGTAACGCGTCAGGAACCACGAGCCGTCGGGCATTCGCCGCACGGGCTCGTGCTCGCGCAGCGCGCGGTAGAACGGATAGGGGTCGGCGTAGAACTCCGGCGGCAGATGCGCGAGATCGAAGCTCGCGGCAACCTCACGGGCGCGCGACGGCGCGAATTGCCGGGTCTCGAGAACAGAAGTCACACCACGCCGCCGCAACGTTCCGGCGGCAGTCTAGCGCACGACTCCCGGGGCGAAGCTCAAACGCTGACGGATGAGACCGGGTTGTCCCCCGGCGACCGGATTGAAACCGGGCCAGTCCCCGCCGGCGCGGGTGCGCTCGGTGTCGGGACGGGCTACGCGGTCAACGTTGCCGTCCGCCGCCACGCCCGCGTCGTTGGCGTTAGGGCGTCGGTCGCTTGGCGGTGAGCGCCTTCCGAATTTCCCGCAGCTTGGTCTTCACGCGCGCCTCGTTCGCGAGTCCCATCCGCACCATCATCTTTTGTCCCGCCGGCAGCGCCTCGAGATTGGGATCGGCGAATTCGTAGAGAACTTTCGGCTGCGCGAGGCGAACGACGCCGGTCGGCTCGGGCGCGGCGAGCAAGAGATCGATCGTCGCGATCAGCCGATCGTTGAAATAGCCCTTCGGATACCCGAGGCGCTCGTACGCCTGCTGGAACAACGGATAGAAATGCACGTAGGTCGCGACGAGCTTTTGCGTGTCGACCGACTCGAGCAGTCGAACGTACGGCACATAGCGGTTTGCGTTTTCGGCCCCGATGACCAGGCTGCCCTCACGCCCGGCGGCGACGAACGCTCCCGGGACGGGTTGAATGGGCATCAGACGTGGCGCTGCGCTGTCGCGGGCCAGGTTATCGATGGTCGCGACGAAGCGATGGATCATATCTTCCAGCCGAAACACCCGGGCCGTATCGCCGCGGACAAGCCCGCCGAGGGCGTCCTGCACCGCTGCATCGCTCTCCGCCAGCGAAGGCAGAGGCGCTGGCGGCGTCGCCTCGGTCGGCACTTCCTCAATCGGGTGTCGAATCGCGTTGTCTTCGGTCGCCGGTGCGGGAGTGGGGGCGGGAGCGAGCGCGGGCGCCGCCGGTGGAACGGCCGGCGGCGTCGCGTACTGGCGCCACAGGTAATAGCCCACGCCGCCGCCCGCGATCAGCAGCAGGAGCGGCGGAAACCACCAGGCGCGAGACGCTCGGTGCGGCGGTCGAGGCGACTCGCTGTCGGAAAAGGGAAACGACGAGGCCGCTGCCGGATCGAGGCGCCTGACCGTCGGCTCGCGATCGTCCTCGCTCGGGCTCAGCGTCGCGGGCAGTCCGGATCCCGTCATGTCATCCTCGCAATCGATCCCAAACGGGCATTGGACTCGTGGCGAAGGGAAAATGTTTCCGGTGTAGGAGTCGACGGGTTTCCAGGGGTCGCGAGGCAACGCCCGCAACCACTGCGGACAAAATCACGACGCAGCATGGCGTTCGGGAAGCCTAGATAGATGAAAAATGCCGGGTCAAGCCCGGCATTCTTCTACCGCGAGAGCAGCAAAAACTGAACGCAGCATGGACTTTGGCAGCGACTCGAAGAGGTTGACCGTGCGCGACCACCTACATACGCTCGTCATTTGCCTGGTGTTTGCTGGAGAAAATCGACGGTTCAACCCGGCGATTTTCATCATGCCAGCTTCTCGAGCGCCATTCTGCGTGATGTTGTCCGCCGGGCTCGCAGTGGTCCGCTCGCGAGCCCAGGGAACGCGCCTACTTATTTAACTTGACTGTTAAATACGGTCGGCGTATGTTTCGCGCCGTCAGGACTCTCAGCGCAAGAACGTCGTGCCCACCGCTCGCACCCGCGACCTCGACCGGACGTTCGCCGCGCTCGCGGATCCCACGCGCCGGGCGATCCTTGCGCGCCTCGCGCGCGGCGACGCGCCGGTGGGTGAGCTTGCGAGGCCGTTCTCGATTTCGCTGCCCGCCGTGTCGCGCCATCTTCGCGTTCTCGAGCGCGCTCAGCTGATCGAGCGGCGCGTGGACGCGCAGTGGCGCGTTTGCCGGTTGCGCGCGGAACCGCTGCGAGCCGCGGCGGACTGGATCGACGACTATCGCCGGTACTGGGAAGAAAGCCTCGACCGCCTTGCCGAGTTGCTGGAAGCGCCCCGACCCAAACTTTCAAGGAGAAGACGATGACTGCTCGCGACCTGTTCGACCTCACCGTAAAGCGCGTAATCCGCGCGCCGCGACAAAAAGTCTACGAGGCGTTCGTCAAGCCGGAGCTCTTCCGCCAATGGATGGGCCCGCGCGGATTCAAGGTGACGGCGCTCGACATGGATCCGCACGTCGGCGGCCGCTATCGCGTCACGATGCAGGCGCGCACGGGCGAGGCGCCCACGGTTGGCGGGACGTACAAGGAAGTTTCACCGGAGCGCATTGTGTTCACCTGGAAGTGGGACGGCGGCCCGATGGGCGAACTGCCCGAGACGCTCGTGACCGTGACCCTCGCGGAACGCAAGGGCGAGCACGGGCCGGAGACCGAGGTGCAGCTCCTGCATTCCGGCTTCCCGGCGCCCGAAGCGCGCGACGGCCACAATGCCGGCTGGAAAGCCTGCCTCTCCAAGCTCTCCGATCTGACAGACGCGCGCGGAACCGCGTCGACGCTGACGCTGATCGGCGATCCGCGGAGCACTTACGTGCGCGCGGTGCGTATGGCACTCGCTGAGAAGGGGCTCGATTACACCTACGATCCTGCGCCTCCACACAGCGATCAGGTGAATGCGATCAGCCCTTACGGTCGCGTCCCGGTATTCCGCGATGGGGACAACGGCCTTTTCGAAACGACCGCCATCCTGCGCTACATCGAGGAATCGTTCGACGGGACGCCGCTCGTCGGGTCGAACGCGGAGGTTCGTGCAGAAATGGAGCAGTGGGTCAGCATGATCAACTGCCATGGTTACGACGCGATGGTGCGCCGCTACGTCCTGCAGTACGTTTTCCCCAAGGGCGAAGGCGGCGCGCCGGATCGCAAGACCATCGACGCCGCGCTGCCCGAGATCGAGATGCTCCTGGGTGCCGTCGACAAAGCCTACAGCACCCGCAACTATCTCGCGGGCAATGCGCTCACGATGGCGGACCTGCTGCTGTCGCCGATCGTGTTCTACCTGCAGATGTTCCCGGAGAGCAAGATGATCCTGGAGAAGTTCCCGAATCTCCAGCGCGCGCACGGCACGATTGCCGAGCGGAAGAGCTTCAAGGACACCATCCCGAAGCTTGGATAGTAGACGAGTTTCCTGCGGCCGCAAGGCAACGCCGCGGCCGCAGCGCAAAAATCACAACGCAGTCCGACCCTCGAGAGCTAGATGGATGAAATCGCCGGGGTGAACCCGTCGATTTTTATAGCAAGGGCGAGAAACAGCGGGCGTCCTGCCCGACTTGGCGTTCCCCGCGCTCATTCGCGGTCAGTCGTCGTCAAAGAAGAATGCCGGGCTTGGCCCGGCATTCTTCATCTATCCAGGCTACTCGAACCCCCCGTCTGCGTCGTGATTTTCCGCAGAGTCGCGGGCGTTGCCTCGCGACCCCTGGAAATTCGTTTACTCCAGCCGCTCGCCGTGCTCACGGGTCGTATGGAACCCGACCTTCGAGTGCCGCTCCATCGTCACCTGCAGGTTGTACTTGTTGGACGCGAGGAACACGTCGTTGCCGTCGACGTCGGTCGCGAGCGACGCCGCCTGCAGCCGCTCGAAGTCGCGGCGCGTCGTCTCATCGGGAAAGGTAAGCCAGCGCGCCGTCGAAATGTCCGCGACATCGTAGATCGCATCGACCTTGTATTCACGCGCGAGCCGATCCGCGACGACGTCGAACTGCAGCTGCCCGACTGCGCCGAGCAGCAGCGCGTGGTCGAGCGTTTTCTCGAAGACCTGAATCGCGCCTTCTTCGCCCAGCTCCTGCAGTCCCTTCTGCAACTGCTTCGCCTTGAACGGATCCCGGGGTCGCGCGACGCGGAACAGTTCGGGCGCGAAATAGGGAATACCCTTGAACTGCAGCGCCTCGCCTTCGCTCAGCGTGTCGCCGATCTGCAACTGGCCATGGTTGTGGATGCCGATCACGTCGCCCGCGACGGCATCTTCCCGCACGACGCGCTCATTCGCCATGAACGTGAGCGCGTTGGCGAGCTTCATCTCGCGCTGTGCGCGGAGGTGGCGGACTTTCATGCCGGGCGAATAGCGGCCGGAGCAGACGCGGAAGAACGCGATGCGGTCGCGGTGTCTCGGGTCCATGTTGGCCTGAATCTTGAACACGAATCCCGAGAACTTCGTCTCCACGGGCTTGACGATGCGCTCGCCGGCGTCCCGCGGCTGCGGTGGCGGTGCCCAGTCGATCAGCGCCTGCAGGATCTCCTGCACGCCGAAATTGTTGATCGCGGAGCCGAAGAACACCGGCGATTGGCGCCCCGCCAGGAACGCATCGAGATCGAAGGGATGACTCGCGCTCCGGATGAGGTCGACGTCGTGCCGCAGGGCTGCGACTTCGTCCGGATACAGCGCATCGAGCCGCGCATTGCCGATGCCCTCGATCACCTCGGCGTCGTCGACGACACGCTCCTCGCCCGCGGTAAAGCGCTTCAGCCGGTCGTGGCGCAGGTCGAACACGCCCCGAAAGCGCTTGCCCATGCCGATCGGCCAGGAGACGGGCGCGCAATCGATCGCCAGCACGCGCTCGATCTCCTCGAGCAGCGCGAGTGGCTCGCGCACTTCGCGATCCAGCTTGTTCACGAAGGTGATGATCGGCGTCGAGCGCAGGCGGCAGACATCGAGGAGCTTGATGGTCTGCGCTTCAACGCCCTTCCCCGCATCGATCACCATGACGGCCGCGTCGACGGCGGTCAGCACACGATACGTGTCTTCGGAGAAATCCTGGTGGCCGGGCGTGTCGAGGAGGTTGATCGTGTGTCCGGCGTAGGGGAATTGCATCACCGAGCTGGTCACCGAGATCCCGCGCTGCTTTTCGATCTCCATCCAGTCGGACGTCGCGTGACGCGAGCTCTTGCGCGCCTTCACCGTGCCCGCCATCTGGATGGCGCCACCGTAGAGCAGCAATTTTTCGGTCAGCGTCGTCTTGCCCGCGTCCGGGTGCGAGATGATGGCGAACGTGCGCCTCGCAGCGACGTCGCGCGCGAGATCGGGGGCGATGAGAACGGCAGAATCCATAAAAAGAACGCGCGCCGGGCTGACCCAAAGCGCGCTTTTTCGTATCGCCCGCTGACCGTCGATCGGCAGCGGCGATTGCGCGACAATTATACCAGCCGCGGACCGGCTTCCCGAACGCCGGGACGACTTGCCGCGGCGACCCGCTTGTGGCATGTCCGCGACCATCCCGCGCCTCATCGCGCACCTCGACATGGATGCGTTCTACGCGTCCGTCGAGCTCCTTCGCTATCCCGAGTTGCGTGGCCGCGCGGTCGTCATCGGCGGCGGGCGTCGGCATCAACCGGAGTCCATCGTCGATCCGGAAACCGGACAGACGACGCGACGCTTCTCGACGCTGCGCGGCTACCGCGGGCGCGGCGTCGCGACGACCGCGACGTACGAGGCGCGCGCACTGGGGTTGCATTCCGCAATGCCGCTGATGCGCGCGGCCGCGCTCGCACCCGACACGATTCTGCTGCCGAACGACTTCGACGAGTATCGCCGGCATTCGCACTTGTTCAAGGCGGCGGTGCGCACCGTCGCGACGACCATCGAGGATCGCGGCATCGACGAGATTTACCTCGATCTCACCGGCGTCGAGGCGCCGCGGGATGCACTGCTTGTCCGCGAAACCGACTCCGAGGGGTCCGCGCTCGACGTCGGCGCCGAAGAGTACGAAGCATGGCGGAAAGTGCGTGATGTTGCGCGTGCGATCAAGCGTGCCGTGCATGCGGCAACAGGCCTGACATGCTCGATTGGAGTCGCGCCGAACAAGCTCCTCGCGAAGATCGCGTCCGAGCTCGACAAGCCCGACGGCCTGACGCTGCTGCCCATGTCCGCGCTCGAGCGTCGCGTGTGGCCGCTGCCGGTGCGGAAGATTAACGGCGTGGGACCGAAGTCCGCTCGCAAGCTCGAAGGCTTCGGCATCAAGACCGTGGGTGATCTCGCGGAGCGGGAGGCGGGCTGGCTCGTCGAGCATTTCGGCGCGCACTACGGCGCGTGGCTCGCCGATGCGTCGCACGGCCGCGACGATCGGGACGTCGTCACCTACAGCGAGCCCAAGACGATGAGCCGCGAGACGACGTTCGAGCGCGACCTGTCGCCGAAACTCGATCGGGACGAGCTCTCGCGCGTGTTCACCGAGCTGTGCGCGGACGTCGCCGACGACCTGAGCCGCAGTGGCTACGTCGCCAAAACGATCGGCCTCAAGCTGCGGTTCGACAACTTCAAGACCGTGACGCGCGTGCAGACGATCGAGACCCCCACCAGCGACGCGCAAACAATTCGCCGGACCGCGGGAGAGTGCCTGAAGCGAGTCACGCTCGACCGCCGCATTCGGCTCCTCGGCGTCCGTGTGGACAATCTCTCGAGCTCATCCGGGCCGGTCACCCGGCCTGACGATGCCGCGCCCGAGCCCTCGCTATGGTAGGGAAGTAGACGAGTTTCCAGGGATCGCGAGCCAATACCCGCGATCACCGCAAGCCTGCCTGCTCCCTAAAGCAAATCGACCGGCTCATCCCGGCGATTTTCATCCATCCAGGCTTCTCGAACGCCTGTCTGCTCGGTGATGCTTCTGCTGGGCTCGCGGCGGTCCGCTCACGAGCCCGGGAAATTCGTCTACTCCTACTGCGCTGGCGACGCCAGCGGCTTCCCCTTTTCGACGATGTACACCGCCATCACCTTCATCGCCTTGTCGCCGGTCGTCACATCGTGGATGGCACCGGGTGGCACTTGGTAGGAATCGCCGGCTTTCAGCGTCTTCGGCGGCTGGCCATCGATCAACAGGACCATCTCCCCTTCGATCACATAGCCCGTCTCGGGCCCGGGATGCGTGTGGCGGCCGGCGCTGGCGTTGGGAGCAACCTCGGCAATGCCGGTGACGGTTTCATAGCTTGTGTTCGGCACGTCCACCTTCTGCAGCATCGTGCGCTTGATGCCCGACGCCGGCGCTGGTGATGCAGGCTGTTGGGCCTGCGCGGCGAAGGCGAACAGAACGACGGCCAGCAACGAAGCGATCGAGATGCTTTTCATGGATTGTCTCCTTCAGGTGGCCCGCGCGGATCGCGCGCGATCGCGTCTCTCGTGATCGGATTTACGTCGAACGAGTCCGCGGCGAGTGCTGGATGTTGCATCCTCGCGTGCCACACCGCAAGCGCCATGGTCGCGAACCCAGCCGTTCTCTATAGAACATAGATGAGTTCACCCCGGCGATTTTCAGCTAATCAGCTTCTCGAGCGTCGCGCTGCGCTGTGATTCTTCCGCTGGGCTTACCGCGGTCCGCTCGCGAGCCCAGGAAACCTGTTTCCTGCTCTCCAGCAACACCGAATCCCCGAACTCGTGCGTGAGATACCCGCGCGCGTCCAGCTCCTCGGATACGCGTTCGAGCGTCGCGTCGTCCGTGAACGCGCGGAGCAGCTCGTAGTGGCTGGTCCCCGGCTCGTGCGTCCCGGAGAGAATCGCGTCGACGACATGAAGCCTCGTATCGGGGCCGATGCGCTGGTCCGCGATGCCTTCGCCGGCATTCACGTCACCGAAGCGCCCCGCATGTTCCAGCGCGCGCACGACGGTCGTTCCGACGGCCACGATGCGCCGACCGGCGCGACGCCCGCGCCGGATCGCGACCGCGGTAGCAAGCGGAATGCGATACGGTTCGTCGAACGGCAGGCGCGCGTCCAGCACCGCATCGCCCGTCGATGAAATGCCCGCAGCGTGAGTCAGCGTCGCGAATACGATGCCTTTCGCCTGCATGCGCGCCAGCATCCGCCAGTCCAGCGCGAAGCCGGCGGAGGGGGGCTCGAATGAAACCGGTGGACCGGCAATCGCGGTCCACACGTCCCACAGCGCAAGCGGCATCGCGAGGTGCGCGTATTGAATCGGTTTGCCGCTTCGTGCAAGACCTTCCCAGATCGCCGCGGCCGCGCCTTCGAAGCGGATCAGGACGCATCGCGGATGATCGAGCACGCGTTCGATTCGCGCGGTAAGCGACCCGAGGACGATCGCGTCGCCGGCTGTGAGCGGCGGCGGCGGGGGCCGATCCTCGGTGCGCGTACGGAAATCGCCAGCCCCGAAGACGATCGCCGTGAAGCAATGCGCCTCGGTCAGCGTGTGGCGGCCGGCAAGACGCACCTCGATCGGCGCGCCGGTCGGCACGTGGCCCCCTGCGAGGCTCGCCGGCAATGTCGCCGCATCGTTGGCAACGACCAGGTCACCCCGGTTGAGCACGTCGACCAACGCAGTACGCGGCAAATGCAGGATCTCGCCATTCGCCTTCACCACGCCGAGCTTCGCGCGCGGCGAGCGCTGCACCGGCTGTCGCGCGGCGATCATTGCGAACTCGGCTCGGCAGCGGCGATCGTGGAGGTATCCGGCTTGCGCCGCGGGGATCGTTGCCCAGACTCGACGAGCTCCGCGATTTCCCGCGCCGAAAGCTCCGGCCGTTTCAGCGTCGCCGGATCGGCATCGGGCACCGCGAGCGCGTGCAGCGGCGTGTCCATGTCACCCGGATCCACGGCCACGAAGCGCACGCCTTCTGCGGCGAGCTCCTCGTCCCAGATGCGCGTCATGTGCTCAAGCGCCGCCTTGCTCGCGCCGTAAGCACCCCAGGTCGGATAGGGATTGCGCGCAGCGTCGCTCGAAATGTTGACCACGACAGCGCTTCGTCCTTCGCGCGCGGCCGCCGCGAGCGAGCCCAGCAGCGCCTTGGTGAGGCGGAACGGGCCGAGCAGGTTCGTCTCGAGCGCGAGCTCGAGATCCTCGCATTCGGTGTCGGCCAAAAGCTTGAGCGGGACCGGGCCGAGGCTCGATGCGTTGTTCACGAGGACGTCGAGACCGCCAAGCCGGCCGGCGATCTGGATCGCGAGCGGATGAATGTCCTCCTTGCGGGCGATGTTTCCGACGATCCCTGCGGCGCCCGTGTCCTGTGCCACGCGCTCCACCCGCGCACGATCGCGCGCGACGAACGCAACGTTCGCGCCGCGGTGGCGAAATTCGCGCACCAGGGCGAGCCCGAGGCCGGACGTACCGCCAGTGACTGCGATGCGCGGAGCAGGCTTCCATTCCGCGTTCGAATGTAAAGCATTCATGAGGATCTCCTTTCGCGATGGATAATAGGAACGGGTCGCGAATTCCAGAACCTCAATGTCCGGCAGATTGGCGGAAAGTCGAGTCGATGGACGTTCCAGCGCACGTCGCCAGCCATCTCGCGCGCAACCTCGCGAGCCTGCGGCACGCGCGCGGGCTCACGCAGGAGGCGCTCGCCAAGGCGTGCGGCGTTCCGCGCTCGACGATCGCGAACCTCGAATCGGGCGATTCGAATCCCTCGTTGGCCGTGCTGGTGAAGGTCGCCCACGCGCTCTCGGTTCCGATCGACGAGTTGCTGGCATCGCCGCGCGCGAAGGTGCGCAAGTGGTCGGAAAGCGATGTCGGCACGCGGCACCACGGCCGCGGCGTGACGCTGCGCGCGCTCGTGCCCGAGCCCGTGCCGGAGGAAGTGCTGACGCTGATGGATTTCGCGCCCGACGGCGCGATGCGCGGGACGCCGCATCTACCCGGAACGCGCGAGTACTTCACCTGCCTTGCGGGTCGCGTGACGATCTACGTCGCAGGCGATCGTCATGACCTCGGTCCCGGCGACGTCCTCGCGTTCCCCGGAAATCTTCCGCACTCGTATCAGAACCCGGACCCGCGGGAGCGCGCGCGGGGCGTGTCAGTCGTGGTCCTCGCGAAGGCGGGGGTCTAGACAACGACGGCCCTCGAGACGCGTTATCCAGCGCGGTGGAAGCACTCACTCACATGTCGCTGCAATGCAATAATTCATAAGGCAACCTGCCCGACGCTAATCTCAACCATTTGATTTTTTTATTTGACTTGAGGCCGGTCGGTCCCTATTCTGCTGTTGTGCGACGCAGCAACCACAAGCGGCTGCGCCAGGAATGAGGGGTCACGACCATGACTTTTCCGAAACTCAGCGACGCGCTTCGACGTGACCCCACCAAGGGTCACGTGGAGATCGCGCGCAAGCGCACGCGCCGCCGCCGGACCGATCCCCGGTCCGCGTCCCCTCGCCGGTCCTCTTCCTTCTAGCTCGACCTCGTTCTCGGTCGACGTGCGCTCCGTGGGCTTTCAGCGCGGAGCCCGCGGGCCGGGGAATGGTTCTCGTCTCTAGACGCACTTCCAATGCGGAAGGAGCTCTTGATCATGACGCAACTCTCGATCGCAAGACTCCAGCGCGAGCGACGACCTATCGGCCTCGCGCTGCAGGGCGGTGGATCGTTCGGCGCCTACACCTGGGGTGTCCTCGACGCGCTCCTCGGAAGTCGCACGCTGTCCATTTCACAACTAAGCGGCACAAGCGCCGGTGCGATCAACGGTGCGATCGTCGCGAGCTGGCTCGCCAAGGGCTCCCGCGCGAAGGCACGCGAAGCGCTGCGATCGTTCTGGCTCGCGATCGCCGCGCCGGCCGTTTCCGACGTCGTCCCGGTCGCACCGATCGTGCATCTTGGTGCGGAGCTGTGGGGACCGGTTGAGCGCAAATGGCGCGAGACTGTAGGGACCTGGCTGCTGTCGACGAATGTGCTATCGCCGTACAACGTGAATCCGCTCGGCGTGAATCCGCTTCGCGAGGCGATCGCCGCCCATGTCGACATCGATGCGATTCGCAGCAAGTCCGCGCCGGCGCTCTTTGTCACGCTCACCAACGTGCGTACCGGATTGCCACGGATCGTCGCGAACGATGCGATGACGCTCGACGTCCTGCTCGCCTCGGCCTGCCTGCCGCAGCTCTTCCAGGCGGTGGAGATCGACGGCGAGCCGTATTGGGACGGCGGCTACCTCGGCAACCCGACGCTGTGGCCGATGATCCACAGCGGGCTCGGGCGCGATCTGATCGTGGTGCAGCTTACGCCGAACCACGCGTTGGAAATTCCGAAGGACGCGGCCGGCATCCGGCGCCGCCTGGGCGAGATCGTCTTCAACTCGAGCCTCGTCGCCGAGATGCAGGCGATCATGGCGCTGCGTGCCGCGGCCGCGCGCAACGAAGCATCGTCGCCGGTGCTCGATCTGCGCCTGCATCGCATCGGGCCGCCGCGACACGATCTCCTGCAGCAGGGATCGGCACTCGAGCGATCACGGCGATGGATCGAGCGACTGCAGCACGAGGGTCGTGGCGCCGCTCGTCGTTTTCTTATGCGTCACGGGCGCGATATCGGCGTCCGCGAGACGCTCGACATCGCGCGCGTGTTCAACGATGCACGCAAGCCTAAGATGCGCGTGCCGGCGAACGAGGAAATCGACGCCGCCGCGGAGGACCCGGCGCCCATGCGGCGCGCCGCAGCCGGGAATTAGTCAGACTCCGTGTAGCTGACGTCGACATCGCGCTCGCCCGCGTCGCTCTCGCACAAATTCACACGCAGCCTGCACAGGCAAGCGCCTTGCGGAGGCTCGGACGGATCTACGCTGGACCGGGCACGCACATGACGACACCGTCGCCGAAGCCCTCCGCGACCCAGCCGCGCTCGACGAACATATCGACGTCGCTCTTGTGCGTCGTGAGCCGGTGTGCTGTGCCCTGCGGATCCCAGAGCCGGAACACCGGCACCTGACCGGCCGGACACGCGCCCGTGGCGTTCGGCGGGGTCGCGTGGAAGGCGGTCCAGGTCTCGACGACCGCTGCCTGCGTTCTCGTCGCTTCAACGCACTCGTCATCCGGACCGCCGTGTGGAAACAGCGCGAGAAAAAAGAAGTGCGATGCGCCGGTATAGATTCGGCAAACGTCGCGGATCCCTGGAATGAGTGCGAGCGAGAGCTCTGCCGCGGGGCCGGTCCAGGTATCGAAGCCCTCTCGTCCGCGTCCACCCCGGGATGATTCCAGCATCGAGGGCGGCGATCTCGTCAGCAAACGCCGTCACGAAGTAATCGTCGAGAACGGCGTTGTAGTACTCGACGTTGTGCACACGCGGAATCGGCGCGAGCGCAAGCGCATCGCCCGTGTGATTGACGACGAAGCCGGGCGCGAGCTCGTTCGTATAGGTTCCGAAGTCGTAGTCGACGGTGGCGAAGATTGCGCTCGTGCCGTCGCTCGCCAAGCCGTAATACTGATCCACCCCGGTCTCACCCTCGATGTTGCCGGCGGGCACGAACAGCGTTCCTGCCGGCATCACGAAATCCGGCTTGAACGAGTGATGATCGGCGAACGCCTGCGTCGCGATGACGAATCGTCCGTTCTCCTGCCCCGCGGCGCCTTCCAGGTTGGCCGGAAACGTGAAGACGTTCTGCTTGTTACCCGACGTGGAAAAGAGGATCGCACGATTGACGAGCGTCGCCGGCGGGCCGTAGTAGTCCAGGACGATGAATTGCTCCGATCCGTCGGCGTTCGAATAGAACTCCTCGATAAACATCTGCATCGCGCTCGCGGCGCCTGCCGTGAGCCAGACAGCGGCAATCAGGAAGAGCTTCAGGATGGCGGTGCGCATACTCACCTCCATTTGGCAATTTGGCTGCTGCGGGGCGCAGCCCTCTAAAACCGCATCACGCTGCCATTGAGGACGAAGTGAAGGGAAGCGACGTTTCAACGTTCCCCGGACAGACTATTCGCGCTGGGCGGCGGTTATCGGACGAGTCGTGTCCATTCGAGTGCGTCTCGAACGAGCCCTGCCACCCTGGTTCGATCACTTTCTCGCGACCTCCAGCTTCGTGTCCGCCGCCCGCCACGCCTTCTCATAGCGGTGCCAGACCTCGGTTGCCGCTTTCTCGTTTCGCTGCGCCGTGAGCGCGGCATGCAAGCCGAAGAGCGCACGCCCGCTCTCGGGATTCCTGACGAGATCATCGCGGAACACCTGCTCGGCCGCGGGAAAATCGCCGGCGCGAAGCAATGCGGTGCCGAGCATTTCACGCGACGACAGGTACCACGCCGGTGGCTCATCGTAAGCGAGGGCGTCTTCGGCGTTGACGGCGAGCCAGAATTGCGCAATGGCACCCGCGTTGTTTCCTTCGATCAGCGCAAGACGCCCATCCAGATAAGGAAGGGCGACCCCCATCACGGCGCCAGCGTTGTTATTGCCGTAAGAGAGCGTTTTGGGAAGCGTCGCAATCGCCGCCGCGAATTTCGTGCGCTCGTCTTTCGCGTCGGCAAGCTTTCCCGTTCCGGCAAACGCGATGGCTCGCGCGAAGTGCCACAGCGCTTCGGTCATCGGCGCCTCGAACGCGGGCTCCGGCAAGGCGAGGATCTCGTTCCAGCGACCGAATTTCACCAACAGCATCTCCTGCGTGAGCACGAAGCCATCGAGCTCCGGAATTTCCTTGACGTGCGGCGCGGTGTGCGCGACGAGCCTGTCGGCCGCCGCCATGGCATTGGCGTAGTTTCCCGCCATCGCCTCGCTGACCGCGAGGAAATGAAGGTTGTGGCTGTAGTAGCCCAGCCCGTAGAACGAGTTGCCCGTTTGCTGCGTTCGCTCGTCGGCCGCTGCCGCGCGTCGATTGACGCGCGCAGACTCAAGATAGTTGCCCGTGCGGATGTAGACGTGCGCCGGCATGTGCACGAGGTGTCCCGCCGAAGGCGCCAGGTTCTCGAGATTGCGCGCGGCCGGCAGTGCCTTTTCCGGATGTGGGGACGCCTCGACGGCATGGATGTAGTAGTGCAGCGCACCCATGTGATCGGGGTTCTGGCGCTGCGCTTTCTCCAGCACTTCCACGATCGTCAGCGTACCCTCGGTCGGCGCACCGTCCGGCGACCATAGCTGCCACGGATGCAGGTCCATCAAGCTTTCCGCGTAGAGCACGGCGGCATCGGTATCGCTTGGATAACGCTTGACGAGTTCGGCCATCGCGTTCGCATACGCGATCGAAAGTTGCGCGACGTCCGCCTCGGGGTTCGCGCTGTAGCGCTTCGCCAGGGCATCGATGTAAGCACTTTCGGCCACGGACGCCTTCGGCTTCAGCGCGACAGCCTTCTCAAGCGCCGCGTACGCGGCCTTATGCGCGTCCTTCGACATCGGCAGGTTTATGTTCGGGCCGTACGCGAGTGCGATGCCCCACTGCGCCATGGCGAGATTGGGATCGAGCGCGAATGCCTGCTCGAACGACTGAATCGCCGCCGCGTGATTGAAGGCAAAGATGAGGCGCAAGCCTTGGTCGAAGTAGGCCTGCGCTTTCGGATTGGATGTGGTCACGGCATGGTGCAGGTTGCCGAGCCCGGGATCGAGTGCCACGGGGGCGGAAGCTCCCGCGGCGGCGCGATCGTGCGCCTCGGCCGCAAAGGGCGTGAGCGACGCGGCCACCCATAACAAGAGCGCAAGACGCTTCATTCTCCCTCCCCGCCTAAGATGGGTTGCATGGCGGTGCCTAGCCGCGGACACAGCTTCGAAGCGAGACCTCGCCGAAGAAAGAGCCGGGTTTCGCCCGACGTTTCAACTGGAAATGTTGAAAGCACTGGCCGCGCCGTCTGGCGGCGATCAGCTGGCCAACTTACGCAAGATCTGCGCCGCCGTCGCACCTCGCGCTCATTCCTTGCCAGCCGAAGAGAATCGACGGGTTCATCCCGGCGACTTTCATCTATCTAGGGTTCTCGAGTGGCGAGGCGCGTTGTGACTCTTCCGCAGGGGTCGCGGGTGTCACCGCGGCCCCTGGAAAATCGTTTACTCCCAACCCATGGAACCTCGCGTACCCCTATTCATTTTGAACGGATGCATCGGTGATCAACGGCTTGTTGTCCGCGCCGTAGACAGTGATCCGATACGGATACTTCTTCACGCTCCGTCCCGCCTTGTCCGTGCACGCGTACTTGAGCCCGCCGGCAACGACGCGGCATCCCAGGAACTGATCGGCGTCGATCGCGATGCCGTCCTCATGAAAGCGATAGGGCGACGGGGCGGGCGGCAATTCCCACGTGATGTCGGTCCGCTTGTCGTCCTTGAGGATGACGATCGGCTCCTGGTCGACGACGAGGTATTTCCCGAGGACGTAGACCTTCGGATTGTGCGGATCGAAATGCCCTCCGCCACCGCCTTTCGGTTGGGCCTGTGATATACCGACGGCAGCGCAGGCAATGAACCCGGTGGCAACGACGGCGGAGATCGACAGCGCGCGTTTCATATTGCTTTTCTCCCGAATCAGTTGGACCGAGGGACGCGGACCCGGATAGCGGCGGCGTCAAGAGCGGCCGCGCTACCTGCGCTCCTCCAGCCGCCAAGGGTGCAGAGTCTATCCCCTTGCGCGCGGCGATTCCATGGTGACCGGCAATCGCCCGCACCGGTCGCGGGTCACGGTCACGCGGCGAGTCCGATGGCGAAGCGAGCCGTGAGACCCGCCGATGACGCCTGCGGCTCGACCGTCAGCCGAGCGCCGCCGCTCCGATACAAGAAGTCCTGGGCGTTGCGCAGCCGTCGCTGCGCTGCGGGATAAGGCCCCTGCGCGTAGACCCCGTCACTGAACGCGTCGTCGAAATAAATCTGCGACGTGAATTCGCGCAACTGGGCGGCCAGCTGGGTACGGATTTTGAAGTGGATGTGGACGGCGCGGCCAGCGTACGAACCGGGGTAGATCGTGGTGAACGCCGCGACGCCGTCGCGATCCGCGAGCTGGAAGCCGCGCAGGAATTTCTGCCCCTCGGTCGACGCGCCGAAGTTGTTGACGTCCGAGTACCGCCCCGACGCATCGCAATGCCAGACGTCGATCTTCGCGCCCGGGAGTGGCGCGCAGCCGCCATTGTTCAGCGCGCCGACGACAAACTCGAGCTTGAGCGTCGTGCCGTCGACTCGCCGGCCGGTGGCGGGGTCGGAGCGAATGTCCGAGCGCTCCAGCGCTTCCTCGACGAAGAATGGGCCCTCGGTCTGCGCCGGGCGCGCGATGCACACCGCGCCGGAGGCGTCCTCCGCCCACGCAAGGCGATCGGTCAGGCACGCGATGCCCGCCCCACCGAGCGCAACGAGCACCTCACGGCGCGTGAAGAGGCGTCCACGATCGCGTGCGGGATGGGGTCGGACTTCGACGAACGGATTCTCGCTTGCATGCATCGATCACAATCTCCTGCACGGATCTCCCTGCTTTGGACTCTTGCCGTGCGCGACGTATTCAGAGCCCTGAGGGCGGCGCTTTGTGGCGTGGACTGGAAAGCGGGGACAAGCTCGCAGTTGGAGCGGCACGCAACCCGCGCACCCGCCCAAATGGCTCCGATCAGCGGTGGCGTCGACCGGAATGGCGACCTTTCACCGCCCTCAACAAAGACCTCACTGGCAGGCAAGCCTGGCGACACGTTATTCCAACGGACCCAACGTTGCAACGTTGTCACATCCGGCGCCGGCAGGCGTCCGCGACCGTCACCGTCGCGCAATGTGTGCTACGAATCCATCGAGGCGAACATGATCGATTGAAATTTCTACACCGCGGGCGCACGACATGCGGCGGGAAAAAAATGTTCGAGAAATGCGGAACACTGCGGTTTTTCGCGTCGTCCAACGCGCACGGCCGCACGATCCTCGATGCGCGCCGACGAAAAAGTCAGTGGCTACGCCGGACACGTGGATCGGTGTCCGCGTACCCGCATTGCAGCTCGGCCGAGCTGATAGTCGGTGCAGCGCACGTTCGCGGGGCGAGCGGTCGCATGGGCGCTCCGGGATCGCCGCGCGGACGGCGCCCGGAGAGGATCGAAACGGCATCGAGTTGGAGACGGCTATGGCAAAGGAAACCCAATCTCATCAATACACGGAGCGCAGTGCGTCCAATCCGTCAGCGACGCAACAGCACGGTGACAATCCGGCAGCGTCGCGCGGCGCGGAGCAATACAGCGCGTACGCCGCGACCGAAAGTGGACAGCGCTCTCAGGACCTGCGTCCGTGGACCCAAAGTCCGCAGAGCGCGCACGGTCTCACTGCTTACGATCTATGGGCACCGTTTGGCGGCGGTCCGTTTTCGATGATGCGCCGGCTGAGCGAGGAGATGGATCGCTGGTTCGAAGGCTTGAGCGGTGGTCGGCCAGCGCTCTTCGATTACGGCGCGGGGGGCGGCGCACGACCCGCAACCTTGTGGTCACCTCAGATCGACGTGCGCGAGCGTGAAGGCAAGCTCGTGATCTCCGCCGATCTGCCAGGGGTCAAACGCGAAGATCTGAACGTCGAGATCGAGCCGGACGCGATCGTCATCCGGGGCGAGCGCCGCGAGACAACCTCGTCGAACGAGCGCGGACTGTATCGCAGCGAACGCATGTACGGCAGCTTCTATCGACAGATTCCGCTGCCCGAAGGCGCGAACACGCAAAATGCGCAGGCGACATTCCGCGACGGCGTGCTCGAGATCGAGATCGACGTGCCGAAGAAGGCGGGAAGTCGGCGCCTCGAGATCAAGGACGTCGGGACCGGGACCGCCGGCGGCACCGCGATTGGCGCGAAGGGCTCCACGCAGTACGGCTCGTAGCGTAGACGAGTTTTCCGGCGATCGTGAGCGAACCGCCGGGAGTAAACGAGCTTCCGGCGATCGCGGGCGAACCGCCGCGATCGCCGCGAAAAAATCACCAAGCCGACGGGCGTTCGAGAAGCCTGAATGGATGAAAAATGCCGGGCCAAGCCCGGCATTTTTCTTCGGCAACTTCAGGAAGAAACGCGTATGCCAGCACGAACGCTCGTTTTGTTCAGCTTTTCGCGCAGAAAATCGACGGGTTCATCCCGGGGATTTCGCGAGCCCGGGAAAATTGTTTACTCCCTACTTCAGCCACAGATACTTCCAGCAGTTGTCGAACAGCATCGGGCCGAACCCTTCCACCCAGGGCTGCACGAAGTCGTTCTCCAGCCGGAAGATGACCGGCTGCACCGGCGCGTAGGCCTGCGTGATCTCGTACATCCGCTTCGCGAGATCGACCCGCTCGCGATCGTCGGGGGTGCTCAGGTAGCGCACCATCAGTTGATCGTAGGCGTCGAGCTTGAAGCGGGTGAAATTCACGGACGTCGACATCTCGGCGTAGAACTGTGAGAGCTGCTCGTAGCCGGACGGATAGCCGCCGTAGCCGCCGAAGTACATCTGATAGCGCCCCGCCTCGAGCTCCTTGATCGTGTCCTGGAACGGTGTGATGCGGAAATCGAAGTTCACGCCGATCGCATCCATGTTCTTCTTGAGCAGCGTCGCGATCTCGCGCGAAAGGCCGATCGAGCGTAGCGTAAATGTGATCTTGAGCGGCTTTCCGTCCGGCGTCATCCGGAATCCAGCGCCGTCGCGCTTCACATAGCCGAAACGGTTGAGCAGCGCATTCGCAGCGGTCGGATCGTACGACGCCTTTGTAGGCAATGACGAGTTGAAGCCCGTCGTTCCGGGCGCGACGAGCTGGTTGGCGAGGGTCGCCTGCCCCGCGTAGACCACCTTCACAAAACTCGACTCGTCGATGCCGAGCGAGATCGCCCGTCGCAGCGCGATTCGTTCCGGCGTCATCCCGCCCAGTACCGGATCGGCAACGTTGAAGTAGACGTAGAACGTGTACGCCTCGGGAAACACGACGCGCTTGACGCCGCGCTCGGCGTATTCCCGCTTGAGCTTGTCGTCCTGCAGCATCCGCTGCGCGACCTCGCCGCGGACGATGATGTAGTCGAGATTGCCGCGCTCGAACTCGAGGACACGCGTCAGCTCCTCCTCGATCACGTTGACTTCGACCGAACCGATCTGCGGCAGCGCCTTGCCGCGCATCGCTCGGCTCAGCTCCGTGTACTGGGGCGGCACGTCGGTCGGGAACTCGATCCGCCGGTAGTACGGATTCGCTTCGAGCACGATGCGCGATCCCCGCTTCCACTCTTTCAGGCGATAAGGACCGGTACCTATCGCGCGCGTGCGTATGTCGCCGCGGGCCGCTTCGACCACCTCGCGTGCGACGGCGGCCTGGGTCAGGAAATTGCGGACGACCGGGTAGTGCGGTGCGGTGAGCTTGAGCTGCAGCGTGTAGCGATCGAGCGCGCGCAGGCCTTCGAGCGGTTTGTCGTACTCGAACTTGCCACCCGCCTTCTCGGCTGCATCGACGAGCGCACGCGCGCCGGCGATCACGGCAGTGATCTCCGGCGCACCACCGCGACGCAGCGTCGGGTCGATCCAGCGCTTGAGCGAGTAAACGTAGTCCTCTGCAGTGAGCTCGCGCGGCTTGCCGCCGAATGCGGGGTCATCGGTAAAGCGAATGCCGTGTTGGAGGTGGACGGTCCAGGTGAGACCGCGATCCGTGATCTCCGGTGGTCCGGCGGCGGTCACGGGAGCGAGCCTCACCGGCGAGGTGAGGTAGCTCCATTCGTACAACGGCTCGTAGATCGCGCGCAGGACCTGGAACGATGGATCGTCGTTGTATTGCTGCGGATCGAGCGTGTCGATATCGGGCGACGCAACGCGCAGCACCTTGCGCGGATCCGCGGCGGCCGAAGGGTGAGCCACTGCGATGGCCGCGGTGACAATGGCAATCGCACAAGCGGTCCGAAGGCGCATCGGCATCGTGGCATCTTAGCCGATGAGTGGCGTGCGACGCGTATCCTCGGGCCACCGCGGCATGGCAGAATGCTTCCATGGCGACACGCGAGATCGAGCTCGGGTTTGCGCGTTTCGGCGATGCCGAGGCGATGGCGATGATGTCGCGCGATCTGATCGAAGCAGGCCTGGGTTGGAGCTATCGCGCGGCGCGCCTCGGCAGGCTGATCACCGATCCGGACAGCGTCGCGCTGGTTGCACGCGACGGTGCAAGGCCCGTCGGTTTCGGCATCATGACGTACGCGGATGAGCACGCGCACCTCGTGCTGCTTGCCGTGACGCCCGCGCATCAGCAGCGCGGCATCGGTCGGCGCATGGTGGTCTGGCTCGTCGACACCGCGCTCGTCGCGGGCATCGCGTCGGTCCACGTCGAGCTTCGCGCCGACAATCGACCTGCGTACGCGCTTTATCGATCGGCCGGATTCGCCGAGACGTTGCGCATCCCGGGATATTATCGAGGCCGAGAGACGGCGGTGCGGATGCTGCGCCTGTTGCGCGCGCCGGACATGGTCTCGCCGAAGTGGGAGCCGCCGCTTCGCGGCTGAAGCCCGTTTGCCAATCCTCCCCGTGATGACGGCGTGCCGCGCCCGCGCCGGCAAGTGATCCCTTTTGCTCGCGATGAAGGAGCTGGAGTGAGCCCCGACCCCCCTCAGGCCCGCTTTGGAAGCGGCCGATCGGTGCGTCGCGTCGAAGACGCCGCGCTGCTCAAAGGCGAAGGCGTCTTCGCCGACGACGTTTCGTTGTCCCACGAAGCGCAAGTGGTTTTCCTCCGCTCACCCTACGCGCATGCGCGCATCGCGGGTATCGACCTCGCGCGCGCGTCAGCGATGCCGGGCGTCGTCGCGATCGTCACCGGTGCGGATCTCGTGCGCGAGGGCTTGAAGCCCATGCCGCTTTCGGCGGATTTCAAGCGCGCGGATGGCTCGCCCACTGCGACGCCCTCGCGTCACACCCTCGCAGTCGATACGGTCCGGCACGTCGGCGAACCGGTTGCTGCGGTGATCGCCGAGAGCCTGGCCGTCGCACGCGATGCCATCGAAGCGATCGAGGTGCAGTACGAGCCGCTTCCCGCCGTCGTCGCGACCCGGGACGCGGTTGCCGAGAACGCGGTGCTCGTCTGGCCCGAAGCACGTGGCAACATCGCCTGCGAGGCGCGCTATGGCAATGCCAGGGCCACTGAGCAGGCGTTCGCTCGCGCAAAGCATGTCGTTGCACTCGATCTTGTCAACCAGCGGGTGATCCCGTGTCCGATCGAGCCGCGGGCGACGCTCGCGGAATACAATCCCGCGACCGACCGGCTCACGTTGCGAGTGAGCTGCCAGACGCCAACCGGTTTGCGCGATGAATTGGCGGAGGGCGTGCTCGGCATTGCGTCGGACAAGATTCGCGTATTGGTGGGCGACGTCGGCGGTGGCTTCGGAATGAAGACGAGTCTCTACCCCGAAGACATCGTGTGTGCGTTCGCGGCGCGCAAATGGCGACGCCCGATGAAGTGGCGCGCCGAACGGATGGAGGAATTTCTTGCGGCGAGCCACGGCCGCGACGTGGAAAGCCGTGCCGAGCTGGCGCTGGATGCGAAGGGGCGGATCCTCGCACTGCGCGTGCACTCGCTCGCGAACGTCGGGGCGTATGCGACCGGCGGGGGTGTCGTCATCCAGCTGCTGATCGGTCCGTGGGTAGCCACGAGCATCTACGACATCGAGACGATTGACCTCCGCATTCAGGCGGTGCTGTCGCACTCGGCGCCGACCGGTGCGTACCGCGGCGCAGGTCGCCCGGAAGCGATCTACATGATCGAGCGGCTGATGGACGCAGCCGCGCTCAAGACCGGCATCGACCACATCGAGCTTCGCCGCATCAACATGATCCGGCCCGAGCAGATGCCATACACGAACCCGATGGACAAGACCTACGACAGCGGCAAGTTCGCGCAAGTGATGGATCGGGCGACTGCGCTCGCTGATTGGGACGGCTTCGATGCGCGCGCCGCTGAAGCCAAGCGTCGCGGACGTCTGCGTGGCCGCGGCATGGCGACATTCCTCGAATGGACCGGCGCCGACGTATTCGAAGAGGTCGTGACCGTTATTGTGACGCCGCGCAGCGATGGCGACGGCGAGATCGAGATTTTCTCCGCGATGCAGGCGATGGGCCAGGGGCTGGCGACGACGTTCGCGCAGCTCGCGGTCGACGTCTTCGGCGTGCCGATCGACAGGATCAAGATCGGGCTCGGCGACACCGATCGCGGCACCGGATTCGGCAGCGCGGGCTCGCGCTCGCTGTTCGTCGGCGGCTCCGCGGTACAGGTCGCCTCCGAGCGCACGGTCGAGAAGGGCAAGGCGCTCGCGGCCGGAGCGCTCGAGGCAGCGGCCGGCGACGTCGAGTATCGCAACGGCATCTTCAGCATCGGCGGCACCGATCGTGCGATCGGATTGTTCGAGCTCGCCGCGCGACAACCGGAACGGAAGATCGTGCTGCAATCGAAGAGCTCGGTCGCCGGGCCCACGTGGCCGAACGGCTGTCACATCTGCGAGGTCGAGATCGATCCCGACACGGGCACGGTCGAGATCGATCGCTACTGGTCGGTCAACGACGTGGGGCGCGTCGTCAATCCGATGATCGTCATCGGTCAGCTCGAAGGCGGCGCCGTGCAGGGGATCGGTCAGGCACTGTGCGAGCAATTCGTCTACGACCGCGACTCGGGCCAGGCGCTGACCGCGAGCTTCCTCGACTACGCGATTCCACATGCCGGGATGATTCGACATTTCGAGATGACGATGGACGAGTCGACGCCCTGCCGCAATAACGCGATGGGCGTGAAGGGCGTGGGGGAGCTGGGAACGATCGGCGCCACCCCTGCGGTGGTCAACGCCGTCATCGATGCGCTCACGCGCGCCGGCGCCGGCAAGCGCGCGCTGGATCTGCAGATGCCGCTTACCTCGGAGCGGGTCTGGCGCGCGCTTCGCCCCTAGACGTTCGTTCGGACTGCAGGGCTCGCACATTCAGCTCGCGAGTCGCGTGTCAGCGGTTTGCAGGAGACGTGGGGGCAACATCCTGTCACCTACGGCACTTATCCTGGGGACGCGCGCGGGTTTTTTGATCCCTGCGGCGAACTTCTGCGCGCGGGAGCCATCCCACACGATGGCGAAAATGCGTTGGGTGTTTCGCGTGGCCGCGCGATAATGCTTGCATGCACCGCACAAAAAACGCGGACGCAATAACATTGTCAGGAGGTCAAGTTGCCACCGATACCATCCATTCGCGGCGTGCTCGCGCCGGTCATCACGCCGTTCGATCGCGATCTCAGACCGGACCCGAAGCGACTGGCGTCGCACTGCCGCTGGCTCGTGACCCACGACGTGGGGCTTGCCGTGTTCGGCACGAATTCGGAGGCGAATTCGCTGACGCTCGACGAGAAGCTCGCGCTGCTCGATGCTTTGCTGGTCGCGGGATTGCCACCGGCACGAATGATGCCGGGGACCGGTTGCTGCGCGTTCCCGGACACCGTCGAGTTGACGCGGCGTGCCGTGGTCAACGGATGCGCGGGCGTGCTCATGCTGCCGCCGTTCTACTACAAGAACGTTTCCGACGACGGGCTGTTCGCGAGCTTTGCGGAAGTGATCGAACGCGTGGGCGACCCGCGGCTTCGCATCTACCTCTACCACATTCCGCAGGTGTCGAATGTGCCGATCACGCTCACTCTGATCGAGCGGCTGCTCGCGAAGTACCCGGGCATTGTCGCCGGGGTGAAAGACAGCTCGGGAGAGTGGAGTAACACGCGCTCCATGCTCGAGCGCTTCCAGCCGGAGGGGTTCGACGTATTTTCCGGCAGCGAGACCTACCTGCTCGCCACGCTCCGCGGCGGCGGCGCCGGCTGTATCAGCGGCGTCGCGAACGTCAACGCGCCCGCCGTCGCGAAGCTCGCCCAGACCTGGAAGAACACGGATGCCGAACAGCAGCAGGCGGCGCTCGACAAGGTGCGCGCGGCATTCCTGAAGTACATGCCGATCCCGGCGCTGAAAGCGGTACTGGCCCATCATTCGGGTAACGACGAGTGGGGGATCGTGAGGCCGCCGCTGATGGCGCTCACCGCGGAACAGCGGCAAAACCTTATCGCTGCGCTGGTGCCGCTCGACTTCTCGATGCCGGGGCTGCGACCGAGCTAGCGCGGACGATCCGCGACGTCCGGGCGTTTGGCCAATTCATTCGTCGCGACCCCGTGCGCGGTCGCTTGGCGCCGCGTGCAGGGCCAAGCCGTGTAAGCTTCGCGGCCTGACACCCGTCGTTCGCCGCATGCCGCCGTATCCCCATCTTCTGGCACCGCTCGACCTCGGCTTCACCACGCTCAAGAATCGGGTGCTGATGGGATCGATGCACACCGGGCTCGAGGAAGCGCCGAACGGGCATGCGCGCCTTGCCGCCTTCTATGCCGCGCGCGCGAAGGGCGGCGTCGGCCTGATCGTGACCGGAGGCATCGCGCCCAACTTCACCGGCCGCCTCGAGCCGCGCGCGTCGCAACTGTCGTTCCCGTGGCAGCTTTCCGGCCATCGCACGATCACCCGTGCCGTGCATGACGCGGGCGGCAAGATCGCACTGCAGATCCTCCACGCGGGACGCTACGCATACCACCCGCTGTCAGTGGCGCCGTCCGCGTTGCGCTCTCCGATCACGCCGTTTCGTCCGCGCGCGCTCACGCGCTGGGGGATCCGCCGTACGATCGCCGCGTACGTTCGCTGTGCAAGGCTGGCGCAAGCCTGCGGCTACGATGGCGTCGAGATCATGGGGAGCGAAGGCTACCTCATCAACCAGTTCATCGTGCCCCAGACCAACCAGCGCGGCGACGACTGGGGCGGCGCCTTCGAGAATCGAATTCGCTTTCCGCTGGAGATCGTCCGCCAGACCCGCGCGGCGGTCGGCAACGACTTCATTCTCATCTATCGGCTGTCGATGCTCGACCTCGTGGAAGGCGGAAGCCAGTGGGACGAGGTCGTCGCGCTCGCGAAAGCGGTCGAGCAGGCCGGAGCGACGATCGTCAACACGGGCATCGGCTGGCACGAAGCGCGCATTCCGACGATTGCGACAATGGTGCCGCGCGGCGCGTTCGCGTGGGTCACGCGCAAGCTCAAGGGCGAAGTCGGCATCCCGCTCATCACGACCAATCGCATCAACGATCCCGCGGTCGGCGAGGCGATCATCGCGCGCGGCGACGCGGACATGGTGTCGATGGCGCGGCCGTTCCTTGCCGACCCGGAATTCGTGAACAAGGCGGCGACCGGACGCGCCGACGAGATCAACACCTGCATCGGCTGCAATCAGGCGTGTCTCGATCACATCTTCGAGCGCGAGCTCGCGAGCTGCCTCGTGAACCCGTACGCGTGTCGCGAGACCGAGCTCGAGCTCAAGCCGACGCCGAGTCCGCGGCGCGTTGCCGTCGTCGGTGCGGGACCGGCGGGGCTCGCCTGCGCGACGACCGCCGCCGAGCGCGGTCATCGCGTCACGTTGTTCGATGCGGCTGATGAGATCGGCGGTCAGTTCAACCTGGCCAAGCGCATTCCGGGCAAAGAGGAATTCAACGAAACGCTGCGGTATTTCCGCACGCGACTCGTCAAGCTCGGCGTGAACGTGGTGCTCGGCAAGCGTGTCGATGCGGGCGAATTGGGCGATTTCGATGACGTGATCCTGGCGACGGGCATCGTCCCGCGGCAGCCGGCGATTGCCGGGATCGCAAGCTCGAAGGTCGCGAGCTACGTCGACATCGTCAGCGCCCAGCGAATCGCCGGCAAACACGTCGCCATCGTGGGCGCGGGTGGCATCGGCTTCGACGTCGCAGAACTCCTGACCGCCGACCATCCGCCGGACGGGCACGCCGGGACCGGGGCGGCGCACGATCCCGCGGTCGAGGCGTTTCGCGACGAGTGGGGGATCGATCTCGACTACGCGACGCGCGGTGGCATCAAGCCCGCGCGGGACGATGCGTCGCCGCGCGAAGTGTGGCTGCTTCAACGCAAAGCAGCGAAGGTCGGCGATGGCCTTGCCAAGACGACCGGGTGGATTCGCCGCACGTTGCTGCGCAAGCGAGGTGTCAAGATGCTGGCCGGCGTCCACTACGATCGGATCGACGATGAGGGTCTGCACATCGCGATCGACGGTAAGGCTTCGAAGACGCTCGCGGTGGACACGATCGTCGTCTGCGCGGGACAGGAGCCGCGACGCGAGCTCGTGCCGGCGCTCGAAGCTGCGGGCATCAAGTACACGCTGATCGGCGGCGCCGACGTGGCACTCGAACTCGACGCGAAGCGCGCGATCGACCAAGGCACCCGCGTCGCGCTCGCGCTCTAAGCACCTTTCGCCGCGGCGAGCTTCGCGGCGCGAACCAGGTCGTCGACGATCGCGTCGGCGATGCGTGCGCGTTCCTCGTCATCGGGGGCGCGAAGCGCTGCAGATGGATGATACGTCGCGACGACCTGGACGCCGGAGATATGCCGAAGGCCGGCGCCGCGCGCATCGGTGATTGACATCCGCTTGCCGACGATCGCGCCGAGCGCGGTCGCACCCAGCGTCACGATCACTTTCGGTTTGATGCGCGTAATCTCCTGCTGGAGCCAGTACTGGCAGGCGGCGACTTCGCGTTGGGTTGGCGTCTTGTGGATGCGGCGCTTTCCGCGCGGCTCGAAGCTGAAGTGCTTGACCGCGTTGGTGATGAAGACGAGCTCCGGGTCGATGCCCGCACGCTCGATCAATTCACGGAGCAAGCGTCCCGCGGGACCGACGAACGGACGGCCTGCGACGTCTTCCTCGTCGCCGGGCTGCTCTCCGACGAGGAGGATGCGCGCCTTGTGCGATCCCTCACCGGGGACGCCCTGTGTCGCGTGCTTCCACAGGTCGCAGCGGCGGCATCGGTTCAAATCCTCGCGATCGAACGCATCGCCTTCTCCCGCTGCAGTGAAGAGATCATCGCCACCGGGAGGCGGCCGCTTCACTGCCATCGCATCAGCCCTTGACACCGCCGGCGGTCAAACCGCCGACTACCCGCTCCTGGAACACGGCGATCAGCACGCAGATCGGGACGAGGGCGATGATCAGCGCGGCGGAGATGAGCGGCCATGGAAACGCGAACTCGCCCTGATAGAGCGTGATGCCGACCGACAGCGTGCGCATGTTGACGCGGTTCATCATGGTCAGCGCGAGCAGGAATTCATCCCACGCGTTGACGAAGGCGAGAATCGCTGCGGTGAACACTCCGGGCGCGGACAACGGAATCACCACCTTGAACAGCGCCCCGACGCGCGAGCAGCCATCGACCATCGCGGCGGCTTCGAGGTCCGGCGGGATGTCCTGGAAGAAGCTCGCCATGACGAGCGTGCACACCGGCAACGACAATACCGAGTACGGGAGGATCAGCGCTGGATAGGTGTTCAACAGCGAGAGCTCGCGCATCACCTTGAACAGCGGCACCATGAGCGAGATCAGCGGGAACATCGAGACCGCGAGAAGCGCCGACATGATCAGGTTCCGCCTCGGTATCCGCAGGCGCGTCAATGCATAGGCGGCGAGCGCCCCGACCAGGACGCACAGCGCGGTCGATCCTCCGGCGACGACGAGGCTGTTCCACATGAAGCGCAGGATCGGCTGCGCGGTGAATGCCGTCCGGTAGTTGTCCAGCGTCGGCGCCTGCGGGAGATAGGTGATCGGAACCTGGAGCAGCTCGGTCTCGGTCTTGAGCGACGTCAGCAGGATCCACACCGCGGGAAAAAATCCGTTCACCACGACAATGATCGCGGCGAACCAGACCACTGCGCGGCGGTTGAACTTCATCGCGTCAAGCTTCCGCACCCCGGCCGGCGCTCCGCCGTGTGTAGCGGAGGTACCCCGATGTCGCCACCAACGACAGGACGAACATCAGCGCGGCCATCGCCGACCCGTAGCCGAAGTCGAGGAAGTCAAGCGTCGTCTTCTGGATGTACATCGACAACGTCTCGGTCGAGTCTCCGGGACCGCCGCCGGTCATGGCGTAAGGAATGTCGAAGGTCTGAATCGCGGTGATGGTACGGAAGATCAGCGCGACGAAGATCGCCGGACGCAGCATCGGCAGCGTGATCGACCAGAACTGCTGCCACGTCGTCGCGCCGTCGACTTCGGCGGCTTCATAGAGGGATTTCGGAATCGTCTGCAAGCCTGCGAGCAGCACGAGCCCCATGAACGATGACGCCTTCCAGACGATCGCGATGCAAATGGCCCAGAACGCGGGCGTCGGCGTCGACAGCCATTGCACCGGCTCGAAGCCAAGCGCGGCAAGCCAGTTGTTCACGATGCCGGTGTTGTACTCGAAGAACCAGCGGAAGATCAGACCCGCGAAGACGAGCGGCAGCGCCCACGGCAGAAGAAGCCCCAGTCGTACCGGCCATTTGACGGCGAACGTGCGGTTAGCCAGCAGCGCGAGCCCTAGACCGACGAGCAATGCGCCGGGTACCGTGACGACGATGTAGAGCACCGTGTTCCACATCGAACGCCAGAAGCGCTCGTCGTCGAACGCACGAACGTAATTGGCGAATCCGGCGAATGTCTCCCCTGCCGCGACGTTCTCGGGATCGACCGTGTGCACGCTGTTCCACAAAAGCGTCGCGATCGGGTAGACGACGATAAGGAGAAGCAGCGCCGCGGCCGGCGCGAGCAGGAGCGCGCCCAGGGCGCGTTCGGAGAGGTCTCGTTGCGGAGTCACGGAAGCTTTTGCGATCGGCACGACGTTGAAACGCGACCCACGGCACCGCCGCGCGAAACGACGTACAAGCGAGTTAAGCGTCGGCGCGCCGACACAGGAGGGAGTTGAAGCGTCGACCACGACGACGCTTCAACTCGCCTGCGCATCGGACCCCCGACTCGCACCTCGCCCCGATCCCCGGTCAACGCTCGATGCGCGTCATCGGAAAATTGGCGTCAGCTTGCTCTTCATATCCGAGAGCGCAACGTCAGTCGTCTTGGTTCCCGCGAGGTAGGCATTCATGTTGCTGCGGATGACGTCGGACACCTGCGGATATTGGGGCGTCACGGGTCGGGACTTGGCGCCTTCGACGACGGGCAGCGCCTCGGCGAACCACGGATTCGCCTTGAGCACTTCGGGATCCTTGTAGACCTGCGCGAAAACCGGCAGGTGCGACGCGAGGATCGATTGCATCTTCGACACTTCGGGGGACGAGAGCCAGCGTGCGAACTTGACGGCTTCCGCCTTGTTCTTCGAATACGCCGAGACTGCGAGCTGCCACCCGCCGATGCACGTCGCGCTCTTCCCGCCCTCGTCGTGCGGCAGCGGCGCCACGCCGATCTTCCCCTTCACCTTGCTGTCGGCATCGTTCTCGAGGCGGTTCCAGACGTAGCCCCACGTCATGCCGAAGATCAGGTTGCCGGCCTGCATGTCGATGCGAATCCGGTCGGTCGGAATCTCGGCGATGTTCTTCGGCAGCACGCCCGACTGCTTCATGCGCCCGTAAAGCTGAAACGGCTCGCGCGCCGCGGGTGTGTCGAGATTGAGCCTGCGGTCCTTCGTGAGCTCGCCACCCGCGCCCCACAGCGGCACCAGGTACGTGCACACCGTGCCTTCGATCGGCGCACCGGCAGTCGAGAAGCCCTGCAGCTGCGAGTTCTTCTCCCCGTCCATGATGATCTTCGCGGTCTCCATCATTTCGTCCCACGTCTTCGGGGCCGGACGCTTGTACTTCTCGAGCAGGTCTTTGCGGTAGTACATGAACTGCGAGTCGGCGAAGTACGGCAGGGCGATCACCTTTCCGTTCACCTGGTCGGCGTCGGCGTAGGCTTTGAGATAGCCGGACATCACCTTCGCCTTGTCGGCACCGAGATAGCTGTCGAGGGGCTCCGCCCAGCCCTGCGACGCCCATTGCGCGGGTCGGATCACGTCGATTAGGATCACGTCGAGCGTCGAATCCTTCGACGCGAGCACGGTCGACAGGTATTGCTGCTGCGCTTCCGACGTCGCGCCGCCGACCTCGATTTCGATTTTCACGTTCGGATTTTTCTTCTGATATTCGTCCGCGATCTTGCGCATCACATCCGGCCGCTGCTGGCCGCCGGTGAAAATGCGCAGCGTCGTTTGCTCGGCACTCGCCGGTGCCGACAACGCGACCGCGAATGCTCCTGCCAATACGATCCTCCATGCTTTCATGGTTGCCTCCTTGACGTTCACCTCGAAGTCACCAATCCGTTCCTCGAATCGCCTTGCCGCCATCGGGGTCGAACAAGTGGAATCGATCGAGCGCGACGGACACCTCGAGCGTCTGTCCAACGCGCAACCCCGCCTGCGGCGGAAATCGCCCGGTCATCTCGCCCGCGTCATCGCCGGATCCGAGCTTGACGAGCCCGAGCGTATCGGAGCCGAGCGGCTCGAGCAGCACGACGCGCGCCGGGACGCGAACCGTTCCCGGCTCGTGCGCGCCATCCGTCGTGATGTGCTCCGGACGCAGGCCGAAGGTCAACGCGCGCCCCGCATGCCCGGCGCACTCCGCAACGCGGCGCGGGGGCATCGGAAGATCGAGCCCACCGGGGAGATGCAACGTGCGTCCGCCTTCGCCGACACGACACGGCAGAAAGTTCATCGGCGGCGATCCCGTGAATCCGGCGACAAATTGCGCGGCCGGCCGATTGTAGATGCCGTCGGGCGTGTCGCACTGGACGAGGTTGCCGGACTGCAGCACGACGATGCGATCCGCAAGCGTCATCGCCTCGACCTGGTCGTGCGTCACGTAGATGACGGTATTGCCGAGCTTCTGATGCAGTTTCTTGATCTCGACGCGCATTTCGGAGCGCAGGAGCGCATCGAGGTTCGACAGCGGCTCGTCGAACAGGAAGGCTTTCGGGTGGCGCACGATCGCGCGTCCCATCGCCACGCGTTGCCGCTGGCCGCCCGAGAGCTCGCGCGGACGCCGCTCAAGCAGATGATCGATCTGCAGGATCCCCGCGGCTTCGGCCACGCGCGCGCGGATTTCATGCTCTGGCCGCTTGCGCAGGCGCAGGCCGAATGCCATGTTCTCGAACACTGTCTTGTGCGGGTAGAGCGCGTAGTCCTGAAACACCATGGCGATGTCGCGTGCGCGCGGTGGAAGCGCGTTGACGACCATGCCGTCGATCGCGATCTCGCCGGTGGTGATCTCTTCAAGCCCCGCGACCATGCGGAGCAGCGTCGACTTGCCGCACCCGGACGGCCCGACAAACACGACCAGCTCGCCAGAGCGGATCTCGAGATCGACCCCGTGAATCACCTCGAGATCGCCGTACTTCTTGACGACACGGCGCAGGCTGACATCGGACATCGTCTGATCGAGGCTGATCCGTGCGAGAAGGCGATGAGCGCCGGCGCCATCCGTTCTGCAGGGGGTGGCGTAGTGTACCCTCGCGCGCCGGCTATTAGCGCATCAGGCCACGACCGACGTCTGTGCGAGACCGGCGTCGACGACAAGACTTTGTCCCGTGATCCCGCGCGCTTCCTCGGAGGCGAGAAACACGATGGGCCGCGCGACGTCGTCCTCGGAAAGCCGGAACTTGAGGCACTGCTGGTCGAGGAACGCGCGCTCTTCGTCGGGCGAAAACCACAGGGCCTTCTGCCGTTCCGTAACGATCGCGCCCGGTACGATCGAGTTGACCCGGATGTTGTGCACTCCGAGCTCGCGTGCCAGCGTGCGCGTCAGTCCCATGATGGCTGCCTTCGACGTCGTGTACGCCGCGAGGTTCGGGCGGCCGCGCATCCACGAGACCGAACCGAGATTGATGATGATGCCTCCGCCATTGGCGATCATCTGCGGAACGACGGCCTGTGCGGCGAAGAAGTGGTGGCGCAGGTTGACGGCCAGGTTCTCGTCCCAGTAGTCAGGCGTGACCTCGGCAAGCGCGTGGCGGTCGTCGCGCGCCGCATTGTTCACGAGGATATTGAGCGGGCCGAACGCATCCCGCGCCGCGGCAATCGCGCCGCGCAACGCCGCGATATCGCGGACGTCGCAACGCTGATACCGGACGCGCTCGGCGCCCAGCCGCGACACGAGGACGTGCGATGGGTCGTCCGCGATATCGATGAAGCTGACGCGCGCCCCCTGCGCGGCGAACGCGGCGACGATCGCCGCGCCGATGCCCGACCCGCCGCCGGAGACGAACACCGAGCGGCCCTCGAGGTCGGGATAACGCGCCTGTTCGACCTGCGCCTGCGCCATATCGTGATCCTCCCGGCGACGCCTTTGGACACCTGTTATCGACAACCGGCATGATACGTCGGGCCTATGCGACGCCTGATTGCGCGGTGCGAGGTTGTCCCGCGCCGACCGATCTGGCGTGACAGCGCGCTAGAATTTGATCTTGCGCTTCCGCGCGGATCTTCGAACGGTAAGGCTCGCCATGACGGATTCCACATTCCCCAAGACCACGATCGAGCTCAATGACGAGCGCACGGAAGCGCGCATCACGATGGGTGGCGAGACCTTCGTCGCGAGCGCGATCCAGCTCCAGAACTTCATCGGCCAGCTCGGCATCGTGCGCGGCGAGATGCTGCCCGAGGTCCCGAATCGGTCGCCGGAGGACGGGCAGTTCCTCCAGGTCGGGGGACCGATCGTCGAGATCGTGGAATCGAACGACGGGAGTATCGTGCGCATGTCGTTCCGAACACTGCAATACGGGTGGATCGGCTTTCAGTTCCAGCCCTCGCAGGTGGCCGAAGTCGGCAGGCACCTCGTCGACGGCTGGGGACAGCGCGCGGCGAGCTGATTGCCAAGCGCGTTCGGTGACTTTTCTCCGCTTGCTCCTTCTCCATGGACCTTCCCCCTAACCACTTCAAGCGCGCGCTCGCCCGCGACGCGACGCCCCTTGGCGTCTGGCTGATGAGCGGCGCGCCGGCGACCGGCGAAGCGCTCGGCTACGCCGGCTTCGACTTCGTCGTGGTCGACATGGAGCACGTGCCGATCGACACGCCGCAGATGATCGAAATCCTGCGTACGGTCGCCGGCACACCGGCGTCGGCGATCACGCGGGTGCCGTGGAACGACATGGTGATGGTGAAGCGGGCGCTCGATGCGGGCGCGCAATCGCTGATGTTTCCGTACGTCCAGAACGCGGACGAAGCGAGGCGCGCGGTGGCGTACACGCGCTATCCGCCCGAGGGCGTGCGCGGCGTCGCGGCGATGCATCGCGCGAGTCGTTACAGCACGGTTCCGAATTATCTGAAGCTCGCCGCCGAGGAAATCGCCGTCATCGTCCAGATCGAAAACCTGGCGGCATTCGATCAGCTCGAAGCGATCGCGGGCGTGCCGGGCGTCGACTCGATCTTTGTCGGCCCCGGCGATCTTTCGGCATCGATGGGGTTCCTGGGCGACATCGCGAGCGCGCCGGTGCAGGAGAAGCTCAAATGGGCGGCAACGGAGTGCCGGCGGCTGCGAAAGCCATGCGGAATCATCGGGCCGAATCCGGAGATGGTCGCGCGCTTCCTCACGTACGGCTACTCGTGGGTCGCCATTGGGTCGGACATGAGCCTGATGGTCGGGCGCGCGCAGGAGTGGCTGGCGAAGGTCAGGGGCGGCACGACCGAACGGCCGCAAGGCCCGTACTGACCCGCTCGTCCGTTGCCGTGCGCAGCGCGCATCGGCGCACTTGCGTTTTCTTGTAGGATTGGGTCTGAAGCGACCAGCGAAGCCGCGCCAAATCCGCATGCCCTCCGTCACCGCAACCGAGCTCACCTGTGTCTACGACGGCAAGGCAAGCCTCGGCGAATGCGCACAGTGGTGCGTCGAAGAGCAGGCGCTCTACTGGGTCGACATCAACGCGCCGTCACTCAACTGCTTTCATCCGGTGACGGGTACGAACGTCACGATGCCGATGCCGGCCTCGATCGGCTGCTACGCTCTGCGAAAAAAGGGTGGATTCGTCGTCGCGCTGCGCGACGGGATCTGGCTCGCCGATGCGCGCGGCACGCTCGAGCGCAAGATCGCGAACGCGCCGTACGATCCGACGCATCATCGCTTCAACGACGGCCGCTGCGACCGCCAGGGACGATTTTTCGCCGGCAGCATGAACGAAAAGCGCGACGCGAACAGCGCGGCGCTGTATCGATTGGATCCGGACTTCGCGCTCAACCCGGTCCTGGGCGACATCATGGTCAGCAACGGGCTCGCGTTCAGCCCCGACGGAAAGACGATGTACCATGCCGACACGCCGACGCACACGATCCGGCGCTTCGACTACGATACCGCGCGCGGCATACCGTCGAAGCCACGCGACTTCGCGCGGTTCTCCGCGGAAACCGACCGGCCCGACGGCGGTACGGTCGACATCGAGGGCAACTACTGGACGGCGTTCTATCGCGGCGGCAAGGTGCTCAGGATCTCCCCCGACGGGCGCGTGCTCGCCGAGCATGCCATTCCGGCGATGTGCCCAACGATGTGTGCGCTCGGCGGGCGTGACCTTAAGACGCTCTACGTGACGACCGCGCGCCAGATGCGCACGCCTGCCGAACTCGCGCGCCTGCCGCAGTCGGGCGGGATCTTTGCGATGCGCGTCGAGGTCCCCGGCATCCCGGAGCCGCAGTTCTCAGGCTGACCTCCGGTCGCGCTTTGGACCCATTCATGCATTTCGATCCCACCGCCTACCTTCGCCTCGAAGCGCCCCACACGCTGGGGGCCACCGCGTCAGGCGCCTCGTTCGCCACGTCGAGCGGCGACATCCTCGAGGTTTCGAGCTACGGTCCGGGCATTTTCCGGATGCGCGTCGGCCCGAACACGCGTCCGGACTACGGCATCGTGCAGGCGCGCACCAAGGCGTGCGATGTGCAGCAGGCGGCGAGCGGCGCGTGGACGTTCACGTCCGGCGAGACGACGCTCGAGCTGACCGGCGCGCCGCTTCGCGTCAAGCTGCTGCGCAAGAACGGCGTGGCGCTGGGTTCGATCACCGACGAGCACTTCCGCGGCTTCTCGCGCCTGCCGACTTTTGGCCGCTTGCGCCAGGGCGGCTTGTGGACCGCCGCGTTCGCGCTCGCGTCCGGGGAAGCGGTGTACGGGCTCGGCGAAAAATTCGGCGCGCTAAACAAGCGCGGCCAACTCATTCACTCGCAGGTTGCGGACGCGCTCGGCGTCAACACGGGGCTCGCCTACAAGAACACGCCCTTCGCATGGAGCGCGGGCACCGGCGCCGGCGCGTGGGGAGTGTTCGTGCACACGCCCGGCATGGTGACCCACGGCATCGGTCATCCGGATTGGTCGCATCGAAGCTACGCGATGCTCGTCGAGGACGAAGCGCTCGACCTGTTCCTGTTCGCGGGCGACACGCCGGCCGCGATCCTCGATCTCTACACGCAGGCCACGGGACGCGCGCCCGAAGTGCCGCGCTGGAGCCTGGGTCTCTGGGTGTCGCGCGCGTACTACAAGACCCCCGAAGAAGCATTGTCCGTCGCGGTGAAGCTCCGCGAGCGCAAGATTCCGTGCGATGTCCTGACGCTCGACGGGCGCGCCGCGTGGAAGGTCGAGACGCGCTTCAACTTCGAATGGGATCCCGAGCGCTTCCCCGACGCCCGCGCCGCGCTCAGCAAGATCAAGGCGCACAACCTCAAGGTCTGCGTCTGGGAATATCCCTACGTCTCGGTTCACGCGCCGCTTTTCCAGGAACTCGCGGCGCGGCGCTATCTCCTGACCACGGACCAGGGCGATCCCTACGTCTTCGGCTGGGATACGCAGCCGGGATCGAGTCCGTTCGGCAACGTGCTCACGCCGCTGCCGGAAAGCGGCCTGCTCGATTTCACGAACCCTGCGGCGTTCGCGTGGTGGCGCGACTCGCACCGGGCCCTGTTCGAAGACGGCGTCGACGTCATCAAGAGCGATTTCGGCGAGCACGTGCCCGACGACGCCGTGGCGTTCAACGGCGACTACGGCCGGCGCCTGCACAACGTGTATCCGCTCCTCTACAACCGCTGCGTGTTCGAGGCGACCGCGCGCTTTCAACCGAAGGACGCGTCGCCGCCGATCATCTGGAGCCGCGCGGCGTGGGCGGGCAGCCAGCGCTATCCGATCGGCTGGGGCGGCGACCCGCAGAGCGACTGGGAAGGACTCGCCGCGTCGATTCGTGGGGGATTGTCGTGGGGTATGAGCGGCAATCCGTATCACAGCACCGATATCGGCGGCTTTTACGGCTCTTCGCAACCGACAGCCGAGCTCTATCTTCGCTGGCTGCAGGCCAGCGTCTTCAGCTCGCACATCCGCATGCACGGCATCGGCGAGCGCGAGCCGTGGGCGTTCGGTGCCGACGCCGAGGCGATCGCGAAGAAATGGCTCGCGTTCCGCTATCGGCTGATCCCCTACCTCGAGCGCGTGATCAAGCAGGCGACCCGTACCGGGCTGCCGGTGATGCGCGCGATGGCGCTGGCGTTTCCCGGCAATGCGCTCACGCGCGAGTTCGAGACCCAGTTCATGTGCGGCGATGCGTTGCTCGTCGCGCCGATCGTGCAGCCTGGCGGTGCAGTGGACGTCGCGCTGCCCCCGGGCTCTTGGTACGACTTGAACACGCGCCAGCGCTACACCGGCCGGCAGGTGCTCCGCTACAAAGCGAAGCTCGATCAATTTCCGTTGTTCGGCCGCGAAGGCTACGCGCTGCCGCTTGGCCGCGCCGTGCAGCACACGGGCGAAATCGACGCGCAGAAACCGCTGGAGATGCTGTGGGTCTTCGGCACGCCGGCGGGATCGCTCGACGGCTTCACACAGGCGCGCATCGAGGCGGATGGCGAGGGCGCGTTCAAGCTGCGCGCCGCCAAGGATTTCGATGTGCAGGTCTTCGGTGACCCGGTCGCGGTGTCGATCGACCGCTTTTGATCGCATCCGTCCCTGCGCGTAGGCGATGAGCGCGCATCCGGCGATCCTCATCACATCCGGCGAACCCGCCGGTATCGGACCCGAACTGTGTGCGATGCTCGCCGAACGCCATCGCGCGCAGCCGTTCCCGGCGCGGCTCGTCGTGCTCGGCGATCGCGATCTGCTCGCGCATCGGGCGCAGCGCATTGGCTTGAGCCCCCGCTACGCGGACTACGATCCGGCGGCCTTCGAGCACGGGGGCGGCGTCGTCGAGATCCTGCACCAGCCGGTCGTCGCGCCGGTGACGCCGGGTCATCCGGACCCCACGAACGCGCCGTCGGTGATCGAAATGTTGAGTCTCGCCTCCGACGCCTGCGCGACCGGAGGTTTCTCCGCGCTCGTCACGGCGCCGGTGCAGAAAAGCGTGTTGATCGATGCGGGGTTTCCGTTCGTCGGTCACACCGAATTCTTCGCGCAGCGCACCCACACACCGCGGGTCGTGATGATGCTGGTCGGAGGAACGGACGACGCCCCGCTTCGCGTCGCCCTCGCCACGACGCATCTCGCGCTGAAGGATGTCCCCGCAGCGATCACCGAGCGCGGCGTCCATGACACGATCCTGATCGTCGCGCGCGAATTGACGAACCGGTTCGGTGTGGCGACACCGCGCCTCGCGGTGTGCGGGCTGAATCCGCACGCCGGCGAGGCCGGCCACCTCGGCCGCGAGGAACTCGACGTGATCGGCCCGGCACTCGCGAGGACGCGCGATGCAGGCATCGACGCGAGCGGACCGCTCGCTGCGGACACCGTGTTCGTACCCGACATCGCGCGCCGCTACGATGCCATCGTCGCCATGTATCACGATCAGGGATTGCCGGTGCTCAAGGCGGCGAGCTTCGGCGGCGGCGTCAATGTCACGCTCGGGCTGCCGTTCATTCGCACTTCCGTCGATCACGGGACCGCGCTGGATCTCGCAGGCGAGGCGGAACGCGCAGCGACCGCCGACGTCGGGAGCCTCGTCGCCGCCCTTCGTCTCGCGATTGCGCTCGACGCGAACGCACGACGTTAGTTTCGCGCGGATCGAGTTAGTGTTTTTTCGTGCGCCGCGGCGACGCCTTTTCGTCCGTGGCCGGGCCGGCCGGGCCCTCGCGGATGAACGTTCGCGCGTGCAGCCGCCACGAGCGCAGCGCCGAAAGCGCGGCTTCGGTTGCCGCGTAGCTCTTGTACCAGCGGTAGAGCACGAAGCTTCCGACGACGACGATCGTGCCGTAGACAACGACCGGAATGCGGAACAGCAGCACGATCACGATCAACACCGCGCCGATGGCCAGTCGCTCCGGATGTTGGAAGATTGCGTTCACGCCCTTGACCTCTTCGCAGCGCGCGAGCGCCCGCTGGACCGCAAGCGCGCGGTCGGAGAGCGTTTCGACGCTGACGACGAGCCTGCGGTATTCTTCATCGGCGAATCCGAGGCGCAGCGCCCGCTGGCACGCGTCCTGGAAGTCGTTCAGAAGCTCGGTCAGGCGTGCGATCTCGTCGTAGTCGAGGTGGTCCTCTTCCGCGATCGCGTTCTCGATGGTACGAAGATGTGAGCGAAGCTCGTCTCGCACCTCGGCGATGATGTGCGTGCGCGCCTGCTCGTTCGCCGCGTGGCGTCGGCCTTCCATCGCCGCGTCGTCGCGGGCATGCGGCAGCAAGAGCTGCGCCGCAAGCAGGCCGGCAGGCTCGCGCTCTGCGGTCTCGCACCAGCGGTCGAACCACAGACAAAGCGCGGCGACTTCCGCGCGTCCCGCCGCAACCTGCGCGCTGAGCGCCGTACGATACGCTTCATCGTTTACCGCCAGCAGCAGCGCGCCGTTCACCGACGTTTGCGGCGGGGGTGCAAATCGCGCGGCGGCATAGACGAGATCGTCGAAGCTCGCGACGCGGGCACTCGAATTGCCGGCGATCGGTCGCGGCTCCTTTCGCCACGCTTCCTCGGCCTCGCGCGCCGTGTCCCACAGTGCGAGAAAGCGCGCCCCGCCATCGCGCCACGTCCGGTCGAGCAGCATGAGTTCCGCGTGACCGGCGCTTATGAGCGTGGCGAGTCCTTCGTCGCGATACAGCGTCTCGAGCCACGCAGTCGCTTCATTGTCGCCGCCGACCGCCTTGCGTGCCGTTTGGATGATCGCCGCCGCATCCGCCGGCAGCCCGCGCCAGACCGGCGGGAGGTCGGGCGCCGCGGCGACCAGGAATTGGAGCAAGCGCTGATCGTCGTTGAGGCTTTTGTCCTCGCGGAGATCGGCGAGCTTGCGTACGAGGTTGTAGTCGTGGAGCTCGTGTTCGAGCCAGCGCGCGATCTGTCCACGTGCGATGTCGCGGCGTGCGAGCTCCCAGTGGCGCGCCATCGCGACGGCGAGCTCGGCCGCGGTGGCGCAGTCGGTCGCACCGAGGCGATACGGGCGCACGACGGAGGCCGGGCCTTCCGCATCGTCGCCGACAAAAAGCGTTGCATCGCCCGCGAGCCAGCGCGAAACCTCGGCGCTGCCCCAGCGCCGTTTCGGATCGCGGAGCAGAAGCCCCCGACAAAGCATGCGCAGCCGATCATCGTAGACGCCGCGCGCGTCGACCGGACGCGTCGCGAGATGGTGGCTCATCACCTGCTCGCTCAAGCCCGCGAACGGATGACGACCGCTCGCCGCTTCCAGCACGATCATGCCGAGCGCCCACCAGTCGGCCTTGTCGTCGATGACGCCGGTCAAAGCTTCGGGCGCCGCGTAGCTTGTCGTGCGCGCTGTGCCGGTGAAATGCTGCGTGGCGTCGCGCAGGGAGGCGATGCCGAAGTCCGTGAGTGCGAGCCGCAGCGGCGATTCCGTTCTCACCAGCACGTTTTCCGGCTTGAGATCGCGATGCAGGATCTTGTGCGCGTGGATTTCGTCGAGCGCTGCCGCGATCTCGCGCACGATTGCGATCACGTCGTCGCGCGGCATGGGCCCCTTCGCCATCAGCTCGCGCAGCGTTCCCTGCGGAATGTATTCGACGATCTCGTAATGAATGCCCTCCGACGTTCCATGGGCGAGCACGCGCACGATGTGCTCGCCGGGATGGCCGGCCAGCAGACGCACGAGCCGCGGATCGGGCGCGAAGCCGCGACGATAGAGCTTCGCGACACAGCGCCCGCCGGTCGCGACGCGTTCCACCAGCAACAAGTCCGATTCGCTCCCTGCGACGGCGAGCGGCTCCACCACGCGATAGTCGTCACGCAACGCGCGCGGCAACGGGCGGGCAGTGAATTCCGGCGCCGCGGTGGCCGTGAGCGGCCGGTTGCAGTACACGCAGAGCGCGGAGCCGGCCGGATTCGGCTGTCCGCAGTCGACATGAGGACAGATGATCGAAGGCGGCGCATCGGCTGCGAGCACGTTCGTCGCGCTCTGCTTCTCCCCGGACGGCGCGGTCTCGACGACGCTGGACGCCGCGTCCGATGTCGATCCCGGCGACTCGAGCGCGGGCGCGGACGGGGGAGTCGCGCTGCGCTCGAGCGAAAAATCGACGCCCGCGAGCGAAGCCCCGCAGGTGCAGCGCGCGCGCTCCGGCGGATTCTCCTGCTCGCAGACCGGGCAGATGCGGACGTAACGGGCCGTCACACCGTGAACTTTACCGCCGCCACGACACCTCGGTGAGCTTGAGGCCCCGATCGCGGCACAGCGCCTCGACCCGCTCGATGTCGCCGCGCGCCGGAAGGCCGATCATCCACACACGGCCGCCCTCGATCGCTGCCTGCATGCGCTTGCCTTCGCGGTCCACCGGTGCGTCGACGTAATCGGCGTAGCGCCGCCGTCCGCGCTCGGAGAGGGGCACGAGCGGCTGATTCGCGGAACCTCGCCAGAGCTTCTCGAGCGGCGCCGCTGCGACGAAGGGCTCCGGAATGATCGCATCGAGCCGCGCGAGAATGTCGGCGTGCCGGCGCTTGAGCTTCACAAGCGGCATGCCGCTGTAGCAGAGCACGTCGAAGTCGAGGCTTTCCTCTTGGCGCCACGCGTCGAGCCGCGCGAGCAGCGCAAACAGTCCGCGCGGCTGCTCGAACGGCTCGCCGCCGCTGATGGTGACGCCGTCGAGATTGCCGCCGGACACGCGCTTGCACCAATCGACGAGATCGGGAATCGCGATCGCCTTTGTCGGGTCGCGCGGCCAGGTGTCCTGCGAGATGCACCCGCGGCAATGGATGGAGCAACCCTGCACCCACAGGCCGATGCGGCGTCCGGGCCCGAGCACCGTGACCGGCCAGTGCGCCTTGTTGAGCTCGAGCGTCAGCGCGCGAGGCATCAAAATCTTCCCAGCGCCGCTCATGCGAGCGTGACTGTGGTCACGGCGTTCTCGTCCTGCGCGATCGCCATCACGGTCAGCGCGCCGCGGCGTTCGAGCGGCATCCGAAACAGCGCGCGTGCCAGTGGATTGACGAATCGCGATTCAAGTTCGTTGCCGATCCCGCGCCCGCCGTTCGAAAGATCACGCGTGCAGGCCGTGCGCAGCGTCTCGCGGACCGCGGCGTCGAGGCTGAGCTCGACCTTGTGCTCGTCGCGCACGCGGTTCACGACGTTGCGCAGCATGCCGTCGAAGATCTCGCCGCCGACCTGCGGCGTGATGAAGCCGAAGACGACGATGTTGTCGCCGATCCGGTTCAGGATTTCGGGGCGCGAAAGGCGGAACTTGAAGTAGTCGCCGATCGCGCTCTTCACGCGCGCCTCGACCACCTCGTGCGCGTCCGACGGCGCGACGTTCTGCACGCGACGTCCGTGCTCGTCCTCGACGTAGATGCCGAGGTTCGACGTGAACACGAGGATCGTTTCCGAGAAATACGCCGTTTCGCCGCGTCCGTCGGTCAGCCGCCCGTCCTCGAGGATCTGCAGGAACTTGTCGAGGATGCGCGGATGCGCCTTCTCGATCTCGTCGAACAGCACGACCGAGAACGGCCGTTCCCGGACGGCGTTCGTGAGCTCGCCCCCCGCGTCGTACCCGATGTAGCCGGGCGGCGCACCCAACAACCGCGCCCCGGTGTGCTCCTCGGCGAACTCGCTCATGTCGAAGCGGATGTAGGCGCGCTCGTCGCCGAAGATCAGCTGCGTCAGCGTCTTTGCGAGCTCGGTTTTGCCGACGCCGGTCGGCCCGGCGAAGAACAGCACGCCGCGCGGGCGATTGCCGCTGACGCGGGCCTGCGCGCCGGTCAATCCCATGACCGAGCGCATCAGGATGTCGATCGTTTTCGTGACGGCGGCACGCTGGCCGCGAACGCGATCCTCGATGAGCGACTGGGCGTTTGCGATGCGCTCGCGCAGGTAGATCTTCTTCCACGGATTCTCCGCGGCACCGACCTTGTAGCACTGGACCGCGTCGTCGACGTCGCCGAAGCCGATTGCCTGCCGGTCGGCGAGCTGGGCGATGTCGGAAAGCGCGATCAGCGGCAGGCCGTCGGTCAGCTGCGCGAACGTCTGCGCGAATTTTCGCTGCGCATCGGCATCCGCCTGATCGAATCCCACGAACTGGCCGCCCAGCAATCGCGCCGCTTCGAGCCGCGTCTCGAAATCCGGCAGGCTCACGTTCAGAACGGCAACGCGAGTCGAATCGAACGTGAGCCACGACGGCAGGTCCTGGGCGCGATTGACGAGCCACAGCACCGGATTGAAGCGCGCTTTGCCGCCGTCGGTCGCCGTATCGGCGCCGCGCGGCACGATAGGATTGGCACCAAGCGACAGACGCTCGGCAGCCACGAAGAAACGATGCTCCGCCGGATCGAGGCGATCAGCCTGCCGCGCGAGACGGGATGCGTAATCAACGACGAGGGCGCAGCGCATCTCGCGCTGTCCCGCAAGCTTTTTCATGAGCCCGGTCAGATTCTCGAGGCTCATCGGCATCGCGCCGTCGGCGAGCTTCAAGTCGAAGAGCTTCGTCGCCTGCTCGATGACCGGCGGTTCGTTCGGATAGGGACGCAGGCCTTCGATCGGATCGTAGATGAGCAGGAATCGGTAATCGAGAGGGGCAAGGTACACCCACAGGCAGCGCAGAAGCGGTGCGAGCGTCGCCGACGCGCCGAGCGGCGTCAGGAAGCTGTCGCGGATATTGCCTGCGACGACGAATTGCGAACGAATCGGCAGGAGTCGCTTGAGATCCCGGACCCAGCGTGGTACGAGCTCGGTCGCCACGATGGGCGCTACCGCAAGTCGCGTGCACGCGGTGGCGCACGTGGCGGCGCGTCTTCCTCGGGCGCGCGCTGCGGCAACGCCCCGGGATCGACAACCTGCACCGGGACTTCGCCGGCTTCGAGACGTCGCTTCACCGCGAGCGCGAGGCCGCGCGCCTCAAGTGTCTGCAGCAGGTGGGGGAATTCCGCGCACCAGCGGTCCTCGGCGAGCGCATCGAGCCGCCTTCGCTCGTCCGTCTCCTCGTCGCCGCGCGCACGCACGACGTTGAAGTTGACGCTGCGTTGCTCGGGAGCGACACGCAGGCGGACGAAATAGTTCTCCCACCCGGCGCGCCGGAAGTGCACCGTGCCGCCGTCGACGAAGAGCGTCGCATCGATCGGCTCGACGTCGTAGCCCAGGTCGCGCAGCGATTCTTCGAGCACGATGGCGGCCGCCTGTTGCTCCGCTTGCTCGCGATCCGCCGCCGCCTGATCGAGCGCGTCCTGCGCGGCCTGGCGCAGCGAGTCGTCGAGACTCTCGACACCGGCGGCGACGCACTCGAGCGCGCGCAGGAGCGGCCCCGGCGCACCGTCCGGCAGCTCGAGCAAAAGGCGCTGTGCCTCCTCGGCGCCGGAACGCCGACGCGCGTCCGCTTCGCGATGCCGCTGCACCGCGAGTCGCATCTCGCTCGCGAGCGCTTCGGCGCGCTCGACGGTGGGCGAAAGCACGATGTCGCGTGCGAGCTTCTCGAGATCCGCTGGAAGCGCCGTGCCGCTCGGAAGCTCGAGCCGCGCGAGCACGCGTGCGGCGGTCTCGCGAAAGACTTCGGCGTCCCCGGCGGCAAGCCCGGCGCGCGTCCCGCGTTCGCCGAGATACGCGGAGAGCACGTCATCGATCGAGCGGTCGCTTTCGCGCCCGGCGAGTGCAGTGCGCACCTTGAGATCCATCGCGCCGCTGGCTTCGGCAAGCCGTGCCTGCAAGAATTCGATCGCAGCATTCAGGGAGGCGAGGTGGGCAGACCAGGCCGCGGCGTCCGCATCCTTGGGAGGCGGGGCCGACACCTCGGGAAGGTCACGTCCGAGGGTGGGCGCCTGCGCTTGAAGCGAGCGCGCGGCGGCTCGCATGCGCTCAAGGCGCGCCGCTTGGCGATCGGCCGCCGTGTGCAGCGCCATCAGTCGTTCGAGGCGCGCGTTCCGTTGCGCACGCCTCTGCTCCGCCATTTCGTCCTGCCGCGCCCTGAGCCTGGCGAGCACGCTTCCATATTCCTGACGCATCGCACGCGCTTCCTGCAACGCGCGCGCCGTCAGCAGCAGCGAGCCGTGGATCAGGATGTAGCCGCAGGTGATCGGACCGCTCATGTCGTGGCGAGAGCGAAGCCTGTAATGCCAATGTAGCGCATTATGCCCGCTGCGGTTCCTGCGATGCGGCGAACGACGGTTTGCGATGGACGACGAACCCGGCTGCGCGATCGCTCACTGGGCGAGCCGCGCGCGCGAAATCGAGTCGGATTCGACTCGGGACTCGACCGCGACGATGATCTGCTGCAAGCTTGCGAGCCCCGGCGAATAGCTCGCCGCCGAGCCTCTTTGCCCTGGTCGTGAAACACGCCCCGCGCCGCCGCTTCAGCCAGAATTTCCTCGTCGACTCGAACTACGCGGGGCGTATCGTGCAGGCGATCGATCCGCAGCCGGGCGACACGGTCGTCGAGATCGGCCCCGGGCAAGGCGCGCTGACCGGGCGGCTCGTCGAACGCGCGGGCCGCGTCGTGGCGATCGAGATCGATCGCGATCTGGCACGCGACCTGCGCGCGCGCTTTTCTGCGGATCGATTGACGCTGCACGAGGGCGATGCGCTCGAATTCGACTTCGGCGCGTTGGGCGACGATCTGCGCGTCGTGGGCAATCTCCCGTACCACATCAGCTCGCCGCTTCTGTTTCATCTTCTCGACTTCGCGCCGCGGCTGCGCGATGTCACCGTGATGCTCCAGCGAGAAGTCGTCGACCGCATGACGGCGAAACCGGCGACGCCCGACTATGGCCGTCTCACGGTGATGCTGCAATCGCAATTCAAGATCTCGCGCCTCTTCAATGTGCCCCCCGGCGCCTTCCGTCCGGCTCCCAAGGTGGAATCGGCGGTCGTCCATCTCGCTCCGCTCGCCGGGATGGCGCCGCACGTCGCCGATCGCGACCTGTTCGCGAAGGTCGTCAAAGCGGCCTTCGGTCAGCGCCGCAAGACGTTGCGCAACGCCTTGTCCGCGCTGGCCGATGAAAGTGCGCTCAGACGCGCGGGCGTCGATCCCTCCGATCGCGGCGAGACGCTGCCGGTCGCGGATTTCGCGCTGCTTGCGAATCGCCTCGTCGCCGGCGACACGTCGCGGGATTGACTCTAGCGGCCGGTCCTTCCGGGCGATGGCTTCGCCCATTCCCGATCCGGCCGGCGTGCGGGCGCGTCGATGCGGATGCGCTTGCGGCGCGAAGACGCGCCGTGAACGAGCGTCACGTTACGCCTCGGAACGTCGAAGACGCCTGCAAGAAAGCGCACCAGTTCGGCGTTCGCCTGCCCTTCGACGGGACGCGCAGCGAGCCGCACTTTCAGCGCATCGCCGTGCACGCCGGCGACTTCGGTGAGCTTCGCTCCGGGCTGCACGTGCAACTCGAGCACGACCCCGTTTGCGAGCTCCGTACACCACGCGGCCATGAGGTCAGGTCACGAGCCGCGTGATCGCCGCTTCGAGCCATGGAACGGCGGTCATCTGCACGAGTTGCGCAACGACGATGACGATGAGCGGCGAAATATCGAGCGTGCCGCCGATCGGCGGGATCACGCGCCGCACCGGGCGCAGGAATGGAAACGTGAGCGCGTTCAAGAGTCCCGACAGGGGACCGTCGGGGGCGACCCATGACAGGATCACCTGCACGAACACCACGACGATAAGGAGCCAGAGCGACGCCTTGATGAGCGCGACCACTGCGGCGAGCAGGAGGAATGGAATGCCGGAGCCTAGGAGCGCGAACCCGCGACCGAAGGCGAAATAGAGCGCGGCGAGCCACAGGAGCTGGAACAGGTAGGTCGCGACCAGCGAGGCCCAGTCCAGCCCCTTGAAGCCGGGCAGCACCTTGCGCAGCGGCTTCACGATCCAGTCGGTCAGCGCCATCACCGCCTGGCCGACCGGATTGCGGAACGGCGCGCGCAGCGTCTGCATCACGAAGCGCAGCAGGAGCGTGTACGTGAACAGCCCGAAGAAAACGTCGATCAGGTACGCGAGCGCGTTGTCGAACATGTCGGGGCGTGTGTCGTCTCAGGGGCCGTCGCGAGCACGCCTAGCGCGCCGCGCCGAATTCGTCGCCGAGCTCCTTGGCGCGCGCCGCCGCCCCCTTGATGGCCGCGACGAAGTGCGCATTCACCTTCGCCGCCTCCATCGTCTCGATCCCGCGCGCGGTGGTGCCGCCCTTCGAAGTCACTCGGGCGCGCAGGACGGCGGGCTCTTCATCACTTTGCCGCGCGAGTGAAATCGCGCCGGCGAAGGTCGCGTACGTGAGCTTGCGCGCGACCGGCGCGTCGAGGCCCAGCTCGCGCGCTGCCTGCTCCATCGCTTCGAGAAAATAGAAGACGTAAGCCGGGCCGCTCCCCGAGACGCCGGTGACCGCATCGAGCAAGGCCTCTTCGTCGCACCATACGATCTCGCCGCAGGCCTCGACGACCGACGCCGCCGCAACGCGCCTTTCAGCGCTCACTTCGGGGGTCGCGAACAGCCCGCTGATCCCGGAGCCGACCAGCGCCGGCGTATTCGGCATCGCACGGACGAGCTGCCGGTAGCCGCTGAGCCAGCGGGCGAGATCGGCAGTGCGGATGCCCGCCGCCACGGACAGGATGACGGGTGTCGATCCGACATGTGGTGCGAGCTCGCGCGCCACCCCCGGCATTTCCTGCGGCTTGACAGCCAGCACCACGATCGATGCGCCGTCGATCACGCGCCGGTCGATGGCCGGCGCCACTTCGATCCCCGAGAACAACGACACCAGCCGATCCCGCTGCGCGCCGGCCGGATCGACTACGCGGAAACTTTGGGCGGGCGTTCCCTTCGCGATCATGCCGCCGATGAGCGCGCTCGCCATATTGCCGCCGCCGACGAAGGTGATGTTCATCCGCTAGCCTCCCTGGAACCGAAGATCGCCGTCCCCACCCGTACCTCGGTCGCGCCCTCGAGGATCGCCGCCTCGAGATCGGCCGACATCCCCATGGACAACGTGTCGACTTCGAGCCCCGCGGCGCGGCACATGTCGTAGCATTCGCGCAGCACGCGGAAGTGCGCGCGCTGCTTCGCGACCTCGGCGATCGGTTCCGGTATTCCCATGATGCCCCGCACTCGCAGCCCGGGAAGCCGTGCGATCGCCTGTGCAAGCAGCGGCGCTTCGGCAGGCGGGACGCCGCTCTTCGTGCCTTCGCCGCTCGCGTTGACCTGCACCAGCACGTCGAGCGTTCGCGGCATCGCGGCACATTCCTTCGAAAGCTTCTCGGCGATGCTCAAACGATCGATCGTTTCCACGACGCCGAACGTGTGCGCCGCAAGGCGCGCCTTGTTGCTTTGCAAAGGGCCGATCAATCGCCACTCGAGGCCCGCGAGGTCCTTAAGCTCATCGCGCTTGCGCATCGCTTCCTGGACGTAATTCTCGCCGAACGCCCGCTGACCGAGTGCGTACACCGCCCGGACCGCCTGCGCGGGAAACGTCTTCGACACAACGACGAGCGCGATCGATTCGGGATCGCGGTGCGCGGCGGCCGCCGCCACAGCGATCCGCGCGCGCACGGCTTGCCACGCCTTCTCGTACTGGCTCATAATCATTTGTCATAATCACCCGCGGACGGCGTTTGACGCCCTTTGGCACGGCTATTGCAGGCCACAATCTGTTCAGCGGGAATTCGACTTGAGGCACGCGGGATTATAGAGAATGGACATCACCGAGCTGCTGGCTTTCGCGGTCAAGAACAAGGCGTCCGACCTGCATCTTTCGGCGGGGCTGCCACCACTGATCCGCGTCCACGGCGACATCCGGCGCATCAACCTGCCGCCGATGGAGCACGAGGACGTCCACGCCATGGTGTACGACATCATGAGCGACCATCAGCGGAAGGTGTACGAGGAAACGCTCGAGTGCGACTTCAGCTTCGCGGTTCCGAACCTCGCGCGCTTTCGCGTCAACGCGTTCAATCAGCAACGCGGCGCCGCGGCGGCCTTCCGGACGATTCCCTCGAAGGTGCTGTCGCTCGAGGAGCTCGCCGCGCCGAAGGTCTTTGCCGACCTCACCGACCGGCCGCGCGGCCTGATTCTGTGCACGGGCCCGACCGGGTCGGGCAAGTCGACCACGCTCGCCGCGATGGTGAATCACGTCAACGAGAACGAATACGGTCACATCCTGACGATCGAGGACCCGATTGAGTTCCTGCACGAGTCCAAGAAGTGTCTCATCAACCAGCGCGAGCTCGGACCCCACACCCTGTCGTTCCCGAATGCCCTGCGCGCTGCGCTGCGGGAGGACCCGGACTACATCCTGGTCGGCGAAATGCGAGACCTGGAGACCATCCGCCTCGCGCTCACTGCCGCAGAAACCGGCCACCTGGTGTTCGGCACGCTGCACACGAGCTCCGCTGCGAAGACGATCGACCGCATCATCGACGTGTTCCCGGCTGCCGAAAAGGACATGGTGCGCGCGATGCTCTCCGAGTCGCTGGTCTCGGTCATCGCGCAGACGCTGCTCAAGACCAAGGACGGCCAGGGGCGCATGGCGGCGCACGAGATCATGATCGGCACACCGGCGATCCGCAACCTGATCCGTGAGAACAAGGTCGCGCAGATGTACTCGGCGATTCAGACCTCGCAGGCGATCGGCATGCAGACGCTCGACCAGTGCCTGATCGAGTTGGTGCGCCGCAACGCCGTCTCCATCCCGGAGGCGCGCAATCGCGCGGTCAACAAGGAGCTGTTCGCCGGCAGCTAACGCGCCGGCGCGATCAGCGAGCCTCGTCCAAGAAGCGAAGAGGATCTCCATGGAACGCGAACGAGCTACCAAATTCATCCACGAGCTCCTCGAGCTCCTGGTCAAGCAGAAAGGCTCCGACCTTTTCATCACGGCCAGCTTCCCGCCCGCGCTGAAGGTCGACGGCAAGATCACGCCCGTATCGAAGACCGCGTTGTCGCCGCAGCACACGATCGAGCTCGTGCGCAGCGTGATGAACGACAAGCAGGCGGCCGAGTTCGAGTCGACGAAGGAATGCAATTTCGCCATCAGCCCGCCGGGCATCGGCCGCTTCCGCGTGAACGCTTTCGTGCAGCAGTCGCGCGTCGGCATGGTGCTGAGAACGATCACCGTCGACATTCCGCATTTCGAGGACCTCGGGCTGCCCCCCGTGCTCAAGGACGTCATCATGTCCAAGCGCGGCATCATGATGTTCATCGGCGCGACGGGGGCCGGCAAGTCGACGTCGATGGCGTCGCTCCTGGGCTACCGCAACGAGAACAGCTACGGCCACATCATCACGATCGAGGACCCGATCGAGTTCGTGCACGAGCACCGGAACTGCATCATCACGCAACGGGAGGTGGGCGTCGACACGGAGAACTGGGACATCGCGCTGCGCAACTCGATGCGCCAGGCGCCGGACGTGATCCTGATCGGCGAGGTGCGCGAGCGGCAGACGATGGACTACGCGATTGCGTTCGCAGAAACCGGTCACCTGCTGCTGGCGACGCTGCACGCCAACAGCACGAACCAGGCGATGGACCGCATCATCAACTTCTTCCCGGAAGAACGGCGCGCGCAGCTCTTGATGGATCTCTCGCTCAACGTGCGCGCATTCGTCGCCCAGCGCCTGATCCCCCGCCGCGACGGCCGGGGGCGCGTCCCGGCCGTCGAAGTGATGCTCAATTCGCCGCTTATCTCCGACCTGATCTTCAAGGGCGACGTGTCCGGCATCAAGGAAATCATGAAGAAGTCGCGCGAGCTCGGCATGCAGACCTTCGACCAGTCGCTGTTCGACCTCTATGAGGCGGGACTCATCAGCTACGAGGACGCGTTGCGCAACGCCGACTCGTTGAACGACCTGCGGCTCGAGATCAAGCTGCACGGCAAGGAAGCGAAGAACCGGAACGTGTTCTCGGGGATCTCCAACCTCGATATCGTCCCGGACGCGACTACGCAGAATCAGATCTAGCGGCGCTCAGCCGCGTTTCGGTGCTTCGGCCATCGATTCGGCGCGAGGCCGAGGCCGGTGGCGCGAGGTCACGATCGGGATAGCGCGTCGCCGGTCGTGGATTTCGTCTCTCGTCGGGTATTCCGCGCTGCGACGCTCATCCCGCCCATGACTCGCGGCAGGATGCCGGCGCTGCGGATCTACCGGATCTTTTAGGCGGCGCTCAACCGGCCCATGACTCGCAGTCAATGCAGGTGCCCTGCGTCGACGTCAAATCGTTGAGCGTATCGACGACCGGCTCATCCTCGGCGACGCACCGCGAGCGTTGCCAGTGGCACGCCACCTTTCGCGCCCTCTCCCCGCCGTGCGGGATGAGGGGCGCATGTGCTAGTCTAGACACCGTTCGCGCACCCTCGCATCACCCGCAGCATCCCCCTCACCGTGGCCGGCCTCGACCGCACCACTCCGCAGCCGACCGAGATCAAGCTGCACCAGGCCTCCCGCGTGCTCGAGATCGCGTTCTCCGACGGCGCGACTTTCCGGCTCCCGTACGAGTACCTCCGCGTCTACTCGCCCTCCGCCGAAGTGCGCGGTCACGGTCCGGGTCAGGAGACATTGCAGGTCGGAAAACGCGAGGTCACCATCGCCAACGTTGAGCCCGTCGGGCTTTATGCGCTCCGCCCCACGTTTTCCGACGGGCACGATACGGGCATCTACTCCTGGGACCTGCTGTACGATCTCGGCGTGCGGCAGGACGAGCTGTGGCGGCGCTACCTCGCGCGCCTCGAGGCTGCGCACGCGAGCCGCGATCCCGCGAACAAGTAGGTCATGCCCAAAGCCGCCGCCATCGCCATCTCCGCGATTTCGATGCTTGCGGCGGTCGGCTTGCTGATCGCACGCGAGTGGGTTGCGGCCGGGATTGCGATCGTCATCGCCGTCGTGTTCGATGTCCTCCTGGTCCGACCGCTCGTCTCCGAAATCAAGCCGCGCAAGCCCTCATGAGCGACGAGCGCGCCCACTTCGGCTACGAGCGCGTCACGCCCGAGGAGAAGACGCGGCGTGTGCGCGGCGTCTTCGATTCCGTGACCGGCAGGTACGACCTGATGAACGACCTGATGTCTGCGGGCCTGCACCGCCTGTGGAAGCGGTTCACGGTCGAGATGTCCGGTTTGCGCGAGGGCGCGGCGCTTCTCGATCTTGCCGGCGGAACGGGCGACCTTGCGCGCCTGTTTGCGCGGCGCCTGGGCTCGACCGGCGTGGTCGTGCACACCGACATCAATCACGCGATGCTCGCCGCCGGTCGCGACAAGCTGCTCGACGCCGGAATGATTCTGCCAACCGTTCAGTGCGACGCGGAAGCACTCCCGTTCCGGGATCGCGCATTCGACGGCGTGTCGATCGCATTCGGGCTGCGCAACGTGACGCACAAGGAGCGCGCGCTTGCGGAGATGTGCAGGATCCTGAAGCCGGGCGGAATCGCACTGATCCTCGAGTTCTCGCGGGTGCATCAGGCACTCGCACCAGCGTACGACTGGTACAGCTTCAACGTCCTGCCGCGGCTCGGCCGCTTCGTCGTGAACGACGAGGCGAGCTATCGCTATCTCGCGGAATCGATCCGGATGCATCCGGATCAGGTGACGCTCAAGAGCATGCTCGAAGGGGCGGGCTTCGAGCGCGTCGATTTCTACAATTTGACCGGCGGCGTCGTCGCGCTGCATGTCGCGCGTGTCTTCTGAAGCGCTGCCGCATGCGGCGGGACGCGAGTATCGCCGCGGTCCTACGTGAAGGAGCACCGCATGCGTTCTTGGTCGTTATTCATCCTGATCGGCGCGGCGACGGCGCTCGCCGTTCACGCGATCGACGTGGACGCGAAGCGTCTTGGCGGCGGCCGCAGCCTGGGCGTGCCGCGCCAGGCATCGCCGCCGTCGACGACGGCACCGGCGTCGCCGACGACGCCCTCGGGCGCCGCATCGAATCCGGTGATGCCGGCGCAACCGGGGCCGGGCATCAATCGCCCGGCAACGCCGACGACACCGCGATGGCTTGCGCCGGTCGCCGGTCTCGCGGCCGGGCTCGGCCTTGCGGCGCTGCTTTCTCACTTCGGCTTATCCGAATCGTTTGCGGGCATCCTCCTGCTCGTGCTGCTGCTCGCCGGAGCTTTTGTCGTGCTCCGGCTCCTGATGTCGCGCCGCGCGGCCGACCCGATGCAGTACGCGCCTACGGCGTCGGACGGCGCGCGGATCCTCGATCGCGCCGCACCGCCCGAGCGCATCGAGCCGGTGCTCGCATCACCACCCGGCGAAGCGGCAACAGCACGCGTCCCCGCCGACTTCGCCGCGGCCCCGTTTCTCGAAGAAGCCAAGCGACAGTTTCGCCTCCTCCAGGCCGCGTACGATCGCGGCGACCGCGTCGAACTCGCGCGCGTGATGACACCCGCGATGCTCGCGGAGATCGAACGCGATCTCGATCAGCGCGATGCGCACGTGCCCACCGAGGTCGTCATGCTCGACGCGACGCTGCTCGATGTGGCGACCGAAGGCGATGCCTATTGGGCCAGCGTTCGCTTTACGGGAATGCTGAAGGAAGACGGCGCGCTTCTGCCACAGTCGTTCGAGGAGACGTGGAATCTGAAGAAACCGGTCGACGGCTCGTCGGGTTGGCTCCTGGCCGGAATCGAGCAGCGCGAGCACGCTTGAGCTTCGAGCTCAAGTCGCTCTCCGAAGCCGCGGCGAAGCGATTCGCCCATGCGGCCCCGTGGTCGCGTGAGCGGCTGGCAGCACACGCGGGGAAGAGTTTCACGCTTGTCGCCGGGCTTCTTGTCACGCGGTGGCGCATCGCCGCCGACGGCTCGCTCGAGTCGATGTCCCCCGCGGACGCCGTCGACCATCTCCGGCTTTCGATCTCGCCACTCGATCTGTCGGCGTTCCTCGCGGAACCAGCGCGCTTTCGCGAGCTCGTCCGCGAAGAGGGCGATAGCGCGCTCGCGCGCGACCTCGAATCGATCGCGGGCACGCTGCCGTGGCTCGTCGAACAGCGGCTCGCCGACGCGTTCGGGCCGATCGCGGGCGCGCGAATTGCGGCCGCGGGTCGGTCGTTGCTCGCGTTTCCGCGCGAGGCGATCGAGCGCATTGCGGACAATGTACTCCGCTACGCGCACGATGAGTCGCGGCTCCTTGCCACAAGCGACGACCTGCGGACATTCGCGCGTGAGATCGATGCCCTCGTGACGCGCGCTCGAGCGTTGGAGGCGCGAGTAGCGGCGCTCGAGCCGCGCAGCAAAAACGCCTAGCCAGGCATCCCGACGCCGCAAGCGCCGGGTCGGACGATGCGATGGCGCTTCAGAAGACCGTTTCGAGTAGACAGCTGAATTCGCGGGCAAAGTCGACCGACACCCGCGCATGTACGGCACCCTGCTGGTCGAAGAATCGCTGCGTCCCGCGTCGCGCGAACACCCCCTCGTGCCAGACATTCGGATGCAGATAGAGGCCACAGGAACCGTCGAAGCGGAAGCAGACGAAGTCCTTCGGCTGCACATCGTCGCCCGGCAACGCGAGCGGCACATAGAAGGTCTCGCGCTGCAGCGGAAAGAACAGCTGCCCGCCGTCGGGGTGATAGTTGGCATGCCATAGCAGCATGCGCGACGGATCGCGGCGGTGACTCGTGTCCGCGCTTGCGGGCTCGCTCGCGTACGCGAGGATATAGTGCCCGCCGACCGCCTCGTTGCGGCCGTACAGGATGTCGCCCTGCCACTCGCTCACGAACACGCCTTCCGTCGTTCCGCCCTGATCGCCGGTGTCGGCGTCGACCGGACGCCAGCCTTGCGCCGGCCAGCGCACGATCTCGATGGCGCGTGACGCGCGGTCGCCGACGAGCTCGCCGAAGCCGCGCAGATTCTCGGCGGTCGCGTCGACGACGGGGATCGTCACGCGGCCGAGGTTCGCCGGCAGATCGGGATGGAGATAGTCGATCGGGGAGCCGCTATGCGCTGCCGAAGTGACGGCATGAGACATGGCCCGAACGCTAACACGGGGGAGCGAAAAACGAGAAATGGGCGACACCCGTACAATCGCCGCCATGCGCATCATGCGCCTGCTCCGCATCTGGATGGTCGCGCTCCGCCATGGGCTCGACGAATTCGTCCTCGCGCACGAGCGCGTGCGCTGGATGCGACCATGGGTCATCGGCGTTCTGTTCTGGCGCGACCTCGAGACGCCGCGCGCGGTCCGCCTGCGTCGGGCGCTCGAGGACCTGGGTCCCATCTTCGTCAAGTTCGGGCAGGTGCTGTCCACGCGGCGCGATCTGCTCCCGCCGGATGTCGCCGACGAGCTCGCGCGCCTGCAGGACCGCGTTCCGCCGTTTCCGTCGGAGGAGGTCATCGCGACGCTGCAGCGTGTCTACCGCAAGCCGATCGACCAGGTCTTTCGGCGCTTCGACCGCAAGCCACGGGCAAGCGCCTCGGTGGCGCAGGTGCATTTTGCAGAGCTGCCCGACGGCACGCCGGTCGCGGTCAAGGTGCTGCGTCCGAACATCGAGCACGTGATCGAGCACGACCTCGCGCTGATGCAGACCGCGGCGATGCTGATGGAGCGCCTGTGGAAGGAAGGCAAACGCCTGAAGCCGCGCGAAGTCGTCGCCGAGTTCGACAAGACGATCCACGATGAGCTCGACCTCACGCGCGAGGCGGCGAATTGCGCCCAGCTTCGCCGCAACTTCCGGGGGTCGCCGCTCCTGCTCGTGCCGGAAATTTATTGGGACTGGACCGACGCTGAAGTGCTGGTGATGGAGCGCATGTCCGGCATCCCGATCGGGCGCGTGGATGAGCTCATTCAACATGACATCGATCTGAAGCGACTGTCACGGACCGGCGTCGAGATCTTCTTCACCCAGGTATTTCGCGACGGCTATTTCCACGCCGACATGCATCCCGGGAACATCTTCGTCGCGATCGATCCCGCGCACCACGGCAAGTACATTGCGCTCGACTTCGGGATCATGGGCACGCTCTCCGATCGGGACAAGAGCTATCTCGCGCAGAATTTCCTGGCCTTCTTCAGGCGCGATTACCGGCGCGTCGCGACCGCGCACATCGAGTCCGGCTGGGTACCGCCGGACACACGCGTCGACGAGCTCGAGGGCGAGATTCGCGTCGTGTGCGAGCCGATCTTCGACCGGCCCTTGAAGGAGATCTCGCTCGGCAAGGTGCTGGTGCAGCTGTTCAAGGCGTCACGACGCTTCAACGTCGAGATCCAGCCGCAGCTCGTCCTGCTGCAGAAGACCTTGCTGAACGTCGAGGGCCTGGGGCGCCAGCTCGATCCGGAGCTCGACCTCTGGGTTACCGCGAAGCCGTTTCTCGAGCGATGGATGAACGAGCAGATCGGTTTCGGCGCGGTGCAGAGGCGCCTCCTCGCCGAAGCACCCTACATCGTATCGATGTTGCCCGAGCTCCCGCGCCTCGTGCACCAGAAACTGCTGGCGCCGACGCCTGCGACCGACACCGCGCTCAAGGAGCTCGCGGCCGCGCAGCGCACGCGCAATCGCTGGCTCGCGCTCGTCGCGGTGCTGCTGGTCGTGCTGATCGCCACGCTGCTCATGCGCAACGGGGGCGCGTAACGCTCGCGTTCTCTACCATCGGCGCCTGCACTTAAGGCCAACCGAGCGATGCCCGCGGCCGACGCGACTCGCCGATCGTTCGAGAATCGAGGATCTTACGACTGCGCCAGCGTGAGGGTTGCAGCGCGCCGACCGTTCATCCCCGCCAGGGGAGCGCGGCGCAGGAATGCGCCGGATTCGCCGAGCATCAGCTTGACGAGATCCTCGAGGGCGGGAACGTCCAACTTGTCGGGCGCGAACTCGAGGCTCACCGATTCGAATCGATCAACGTTGCGCAACGTCACCGCCAGCGTCTGCAGCCCGTAATCCGGCTGCACACGCATCGACGCGCCGATCACCGGCGAAACCTGGAACACTCCCTGGCGGACCACCCGCTTCTCATCCTGCTCGGTCTGGTAATGATAGGGCAGCGTCGATGCGCGCAGCCGCTCTTCGATGGCTTGCGCGCCGCCGGGATTGACCCGCAGGGTGATCGGCCGGGGGCCGGTCAAGCTGTAGAACATCTCGATGTGGTCGAGAAGCTCGGACCCGCCGAGCGTGCGTCGCCGGTAGGTGATGAAGCCGCGGTCGAATTGGGGCCGGTCGATGGTCAGGATCGTGCCGAGCTGAAAGACGTGATTCACGCTCGGCCGGATGACGCCGAGATGCCCGAGCGCCTCGTCGAGCCAGCGGAATGCCGCCCACAGCTGGCGATCGATGGCCTTCAGCGCCTCTTCGATGGGGCGCCGGGCGGCCTCACCGCTTGCGCGCAGCTCGTGCGATTGCGCGCGGAGGCTGTCGAGCAAGGAGCCTGAGGACGGGGGTTCGTTCATGTTCAATCCCTGGGGTGATCATCGGCTGCCTTTTTCCCGCAGCCTCTAAAGCCGGTCATCCGCCGCGAGCGAAGGTGCCGGCATAGGTCCGACAGCAAACGGCGTGCCTTCACGAGGCTGACACGCAGCCGCGCAAGCCGCGATCGTTCGTTCAGCCGATGCGATGGGGTTTGCGCGACAAAACAAGGGCCTTGACGATCCGGCAGAGGGGTTTGTCGCGCCCGAAGCGACCGACCCGGCGGCGGCCGAAGGTCCGAAATCCGCTACAATCCGCCGCTTTTCCGGCAGGAAACCGTCTTCGGAGAATCGCGCCAGTGGCGCTCCTCGAAATTCAAGGTGTTACGCGTCGCTTCGGCGATTTCACCGCCGTCGACAACGTAAGCCTGGCGATCGAAGCCGGCGAGTTCTTCACCCTGCTCGGACCCTCCGGTTGCGGCAAGACGACGCTGCTCCGGATGATCGCCGGTTTCGATCTTCCCGACGCGGGGAGGATCGTGCTCGACGGCGAGGACCTCAAAGACCGCCCGCCTGAAGCCCGACCGGTGCGCACCGTCTTCCAGAGCTACGCGCTGTTCCCGCACATGACGGTGGAGGGCAACGTCGCCTTCCCCCTTCAGATGGCGAAGACGCCGTCCTCCGAGATCCCTGCCAAGATCGCCGCTGCGCTCGAGGATGTGCGGTTGCAAGGCTTCGGCAAGCGCTATCCGCACGAACTCTCCGGCGGCCAGAAGCAGCGCGTCGCGATTGCGCGCGCGCTGGTCACGCACCCGACGATGCTCCTCCTCGACGAGCCGCTCGCCGCGCTCGACGCGAAGCTGCGCGAAGAGATGCAGGTCGAGCTGATCAACATGCAGAAGGATGTCGGGATCACGTTCGTCTACGTGACGCACGACCAGACCGAGGCGCTCGCGCTGTCGCACCGGATCGCGGTGATGAACAAGGGCCGCGTCGAACAGGTGGACGAACCGTCGAAGATCTACGGCTTTCCGAAGTCGGTCTTCGTTGCCGATTTCATCGGCCACTGCAATCTGTTCTCGGGACACGTCGCCGGGAACACGAACGGTGTCGTCACTGTCGACGCACGCGGCTTGGGTCCGGTCCGCGTGCTCGCGCAATCGAAGCTCGCGAGCGGTGGCGCAGGCACGATCGCGTTGCGGCCGGAGATGATCCGCATCCAGGCGCATGCTCCGTCGGACACGCCGGACAATCACTATCGCGGCACCGTCGCCGAGCTTCTGTACATGGGCGATGTCACCGTCTACCGCGTGGCGACCGCGGGAGGGACACGCGTCGAGGCACTGCTCGCGAACTCGCAGACCGGGCGCGCCAAATTCTTCGAAGTCGGCGATTTGGTCGAGATGAGCTGGCCGGTGGATGCCGGCCACTTCATCGAGGAGTGATCCAGGCCATGCCCGCGAGAGCGTCGACGCGCTTGGGCAAGTGGTCCGTCGTCGGGCCACCGCTCGCCTACCTGCTCGTGTTCTTCGCCGCGCCGACGCTGATCATGGTGCTCGCGTCGTTTCGCACGCCCGGCGAGTTCGGCGGCCTCGCGCCGCTCCTCGACGAGTCGGGCAAGCCTGACTTGAACGTCGAAAGCTATGTGCGCTTCTTCACCGAGACCGTCTACGCGCAGGTGTTCCTGAAGTCGGTGGGGTATGCGCTGATCACGACGGTGTCGTGCCTGGTGCTCGCCTATCCGCTCGCGAGCCTGATCGCCCGGAGTCCGAAGAAATACCGCGACCTTCTGCTCCTGCTCGTCATCCTGCCGTTCTGGAGCAACTTCCTGATCCGCGTGTACGCGTGGATGATCATCCTGGGACCGAACGCCGCGCTTGCGAGGCTCGTCAACGGTGCGCTGGCGCCATTCGGTGTCGATCCGGTGCCGCTTCTGTTCAGCTCCTTCGCCGTGCTCGTGTGCCTCGTGTACGTGCATCTTCCGTTCATGGTGCTGCCGCTCTACGCGAATCTGGAGAAGCACGACCAGGCTCTCCTCGATGCGGCACAGGATCTCGGCGCCAACCGCTGGCAGCGATTCTGGCGGATCACTTTCCCGCTGTCGCTGCCGGGCGTGTATGCCGGCGCGGCGCTGGTGTTTATCCCTGCGCTCGGGATCTTCGCGATCCCCGATATCCTCGGCGGGCCGAACGACACGATGATCGGCAACCTGATCAAGCAGCAGTTCCTCGAGACACGGGACTGGCCGTTCGGCAGCGTACTGTCGATCGTGCTGACCGTTTCGGCGCTCGCGCTGGCGGGCCTCGCGGCGTGGATCGCGCGCCGCAGCGGAGGCGGTGGAGGGCCCGTCCGTGCGTAACCGTCGCCCGTGGCTGTGGACCGCGGCGCTCGTCGCCTACGCGTTTCTGTACGTGCCGCTGATCATCGTCGTCGTGTATTCGTTCAACAATTCCCGGCTGAATGCGGAGTGGGTCGGCTTCACGCTCGACTGGTACCGGCAACTGTTCAGCGATGCCGACATGCTCGCAGCCGCGGTGAATTCGCTGATCATCGGCCTCACGGCGAGCGTTGTGTCGACCATCCTCGGCACGATGGCCGGCGTGGCGATGTACCGACACAAGACACGACTGCTGCCCATCCTGGTCCTGACGCCGATCGCGATCCCGGAGATCCTGATGGGCGTGTCGCTGCTCATCTTCTTCGTGCTCGTCAGCTTCACGCTCGGGCTCGTCTCGGTCGCGCTCGCGCACATCACGTTTTGCATCGGTTTCGTCGCCATCGTCGTTCGCGCGCGCCTGGCCGGCATGGACGAGAGCCTAACCGAGGCGGCGCGGGACTGCGGCGCGACGCCGTGGAACGCCTTCCGCTACGTGACGCTGCCGCTTATCATGCCGGGCGTGATCGCCGGCGCGCTCATGGCCTTCACCCTGTCGATCGACGATTTCGTGATCACGTTTTTCACGGCCGGCGCGGGTACGGTAACGCTGCCCCTCGCCATCTACTCGATGATCAAGATCGCGGTGACCCCCGAGGTGAACGCCGTGTCAACGCTGCTCATGCTACTGACGTTGGTGCTGATCGTCGTTGCCTCGCGACTTTCGCCGAACCTTTTTCGATCCGATTAGAGGATTCGACCATGAAGAGACTGCTTGCGCTCCTCGCGGCCGCGACCGCAATGGCCGCGCTCCCCGCGTTCGCTGCGAAGGACCAGCTGCACCTCTACAACTGGAACAACTACATCGCGCCGGAGACGATCAAGCGTTTCGAGGAGCAGTGCAAGTGCGAGGTCGTCCAGACCTACTACTCGGACAACGAAGAGCTGCTCGCGAAGCTCGCTGCTGGCGCGAAGGGCTACGACATCCTGGTGCCGACGGCCAACGCCGTCGAGGCGCTGATCAAGGGCGGCCAGCTCACCCCGCTCGACAAGAGCAAGCTGCCGAACCTCAAGAACGTCGACCCGGTGTACATGAACACGGCGTTCGATCCGGGCAACAAGTATTCGGCACCGTACGCGATGTCGACCACGATCATCGGCTACAACGACCAGAAGATGAAGGAGCTGGGGTTGCCGACCGACACGTGGGCGGTGATCTTCGATCCGAAATACCTCGAGAAGGTCAAGGGCCGCGTGACGGTCCTCGACAGCGCCAACGAGCTCTTCGCCGCGGCGCTTCTGTACCTCGGCTATTCGGCGAACGATACCGACCCCAAGCACTGGGAAGAGGCCGCCGCGTTGATCAAGAAGGCGAAGCCGTACTGGGCTGCCTTCAACGCATCGTCATACATCAAGGAATTGACCGTCGGCAACATCTGGCTCGTCCATGGCTACTCGAACGACATCTTCCAGGCGAATCAGGACGCCCAGGCCGCGAAGCGCCCGTTCCATATCCTGCAGGGCATGCCAAAGGAAGGCGCGGTCCTGGCCGTGGACAACATGGTGATTCACAAGAGCGCGCCGCGGCCGGACCTCGCCCATCAATTCATCAATTTCATGCTCGAAGGCAAGAACTCGGCCGACCTCACGAATTTGATCGGCTCGGGCAACCCGAACACGGACGCGATGAAATACATCAAGCCCGAGATCCTCAAGTTGCCGGCGGTCTTCCCGCCGAAGGACGTCCAGGCGAAGCTCGAGCAGCTGAAGGAGCTCACGCCGGCGCAGCGCCGCTTGCGGAACAAGCTGTGGACGGAGATCAAAGCTAGCAGGTAGGAGTAGACAAGTTTCCAGCGGTCGCGCGGCCATTGCCCGCGACCGCTGCGGAAAAATCACAACGCAGACGGGCGTCCGAGAAGCCTAGTTAGAGGAAAAACGCCGGGCCAAGCCCGGCATTTTTCTCGAGCAAAGGTTAAGAAATACCAGGGGCGCATTCGGGCGTCGGGCCACCGAGCGCTGGTTTTTGTGCGGCGCTTCCTTCGCGCTCGCAGTTTGCTAACCACATAAAATCGATGGGTTCACGCCGGCGATTTTCATCTATTCAGCTGCTCGAACGCCCGTCTGCGTTCTGATGGTGTCCGCAGCGAAAAGCGGCAGGCCGCTCGTGATCGCCGGAAGCTCGTCTACTCCCGTCTTGGGTTCTCGAATACCATTCTGTGTTGTGATTCTTGCGCAGGGGTCGCGGCATTGCCTCGCCACCCCTTGGAAACTCGTCTACCCATGCCGCAGTCACGACTACCGCACGCTCTCGCAATACTCTACGCGCTCGCGATCGTGTACGCGTCGTTGACGCCGTTCGGTCCGTGGCTCGCTCCGCGTGACGACGTGCCGTTCTGGCTGCTTTCGCCCTGGCCGGCGCGCGTTGCGCGCTATGATGCCATCCAGAACGTCGCCGGTTATATTCCGTTCGGATTCTTTCTCGCTCTGGCGCCGCGCATCGCGACGCCGTTCACACGCGTGGCCGCCGCGCTCTCTATCGGTGCGCTGATGTCCTTCGCGATGGAAACGCTGCAGATGTGGCTCCCATCGCGCGACGCGAGCATCGTCGACTTCACCACGAATTCCGCCGGCGCGCTGATCGGTGGCGTCGGTGGCGCGATGCTCGCGGCGGCCCATCGAACGCGCGACCGCATCACGGCGTTGCGGCGTCGAGTATTCCTCACGGGCACGCTGGGTGATGTCGGCGTCGCGCTGATCGTCGTGTGGCTCGCCGCGCAGATCAATCCCGGTATTGCGCTGTTCGCGGTGACCTTCGATCCGGAGTCGGCGCGCTATTTTCTGCCGCCACCGACCGCGCCGGACCTTGCCGCGCTCGCGATCGAGGCGGCCGAGAGCGCTTTTCAGCTGCTCGGGATCGGATTGTTCATAGCGCTTCTGGTGCGTGAGCGACGCTTCATCGGTGGCGCGGTGCTGCTCCTGATCGGGATCGCGTTTCTCATCAAGGGCGTCGCCGCGACGCTCTTGCTGAAGCCGGCAGTGTGGGAAACCTGGCTTCGTCCCGGCGTGTCGATCGGGATCGCGGCCGGCACACTGATGCTGATGTTCGCGATCGGGCTGCCGCGGCCGGTGCAATTCGCGTTTTGCGGCGTAGCACTGCTCTCCTCCATCGGCGCGCCGCTGCTTGCGCCCGATCTGTTGCAGGCGCACGTGCCTCTCGCCGTGTTCAGCTGGCGTTACGGGCATTTGCTGCAGTACAACGGACTCACGCGCGCCGTGTTGCTCGCATGGCCGATCGCCGCCGCCGTGTGGCTTTTCGCCCTCGCGGGACGCCCCGATTGGGGTAGGGAGTAGGGGTAAACGAGCTTCATGGGCTCGCGAGCTGACAGCCGCGAGCCCAGCGGAAAAATCACAAAGCAGACGGACACGCGAGAAGCCCAGATCGATGAGAAATGCCGGGCCAAGCCTGGCATTTTTCTATCATAGAAGCTGGAAAAATCGCCACGCGCAACAGAGCGAGTGAGTCCGCTTGGCCCGGCAATCCCCGCATGATGCTTCCATCGCGCTCCTCTCTTGCTTGTCAAGGAATGCGACGGGTTCATCCCGACGACTCTCTCCTAACCAGGTTTCTCGAACGCCATTCTCCGTTGCGATTTTGACCTCTGGACTCGCGTCGATCCGCTCGCGAGCTGGAGGAAACTCGTCTACTCCTTTGAAGAAAATCGACAGGTTCATCCGGGCGATTTTCATCTAGTCAGCTTCTCGAGTGTCGTGCTGCGCTATGATTTTTCCGGACGGCTCGCGCGCGTTGCCGCGCGAGCCCTGGAAGCTTGTCTACTCTATAATTCAATAGATGAGCTACTACCGGCGCCACGTGTTCTTTTGCTGCAATCAGCGCGATCCGCCGGAGAAATGCTGTGCGAATGCGGGCGCGTTCGAAATGCAGAAGTATGCAAAGGAGCGCGTGAAGGCGCTCGGATTGGCCGGCAAAGGCCAGGTGCGCATCAACAAGGCCGGTTGTCTCGATCGCTGCGAGGAAGGCCCGATCGTCGTCGTTTACCCGGACGCGGTCTGGTACACCTACGTCGACCGGCATGACATCGACGAGATCATCGATCGCCATGTTGTGAACGGCGAGATCGTCGAAAGGCTCGTCATTTGACTCCGCGCTCGACGGAGCGCCTGTTGATCGACGGCCCCGCGGGCCCGCTGGAAGTCGTGCTGAACGTGCCCGATGCGTCCTTCGCCGGCATCGCGCTCCTCGCGCACCCGCATCCGCAGCAGGGCGGTACGCTCGACAACAAGGTCGTGCAAACGCTGGCCAAGACGTTTTTCTCGATGAGCTACGTGGCCGTGCGCTGGAATTTTCGCGGTGTAGGCAAGTCTGCCGGCGTCTTCGACAACGGCATCGGTGAAACCGATGACGTGCTCGCGGCGCTCGCCTACGCCAGATCGCGGTTCGGCGAGGCGCTTCCGGTCGCACTCGGCGGCTTCTCGTTCGGCGCTTTCGTACAGACCCGGGTCGCGCAGCGCGTTGCCGCGCAGCGTCTCGTGCTCGTCGGACCCGCAGTGTCGCGATTCGCCGTCGAGCGCGTTGCCGAGGACACGATCGTCGTCCACGGCGAGGAGGACGATGTCGTGCCGCTCGCCGATGTGCTGGCATGGGCGCGCCCGCAGGAGCTGCCGATCATCGTCTTTCCCGGGTGCGGGCATTTCTTTCATGGCCGGCTGCCGCAGCTCGCGCGCACCGTGACCGCGATATGGCGCGGTGGTACCGCCCCATCATGACGCCGAACGACACCACGACCTCCGTCGTGCGCGCCACGCTTCACGAGCCGCACGACGAAGTGGTGCTGCGCGTCGACGGCCTGCGCAAGCGCTACGGCGACAACGAGGTCGTGCGAGGATTGTCGTTCGCGATCCATCGCGGCGAATGCTTCGGCCTCCTCGGACCCAACGGGGCGGGCAAGACGACGACGCTTCGCTGCTGTCTCGGGTTGATCGATCCCGACGGCGGCAAGATCGAGCTCGTGGGCGAGCCCGTTCCCAAGGCCGCGCGGGAAGCCCGCATTCGCGTTGGCGTCGTTCCGCAGATGGACAATCTCGATCCGGACTTCACGGTCACCGAGAACCTCGTCATTTACGGGCGCTATTTCGGGATTGCCCATCGCACGCTGGACGAGCGGATTCCTTCGCTCCTCGACTTCGCCGGCCTGGCGAACAAGGGGAATGTCGGCATCCGCACGCTTTCCGGTGGCATGAAGCGTCGGCTAACCCTCGCGCGCGCCCTCATCAACGATCCGGATTTGTTGATCCTCGACGAACCGACAACGGGGCTCGATCCGCAGGCGCGGCATCTGATCTGGGACGGGCTGCGCCAACTTCTGTCACAGGGCAAGACAATCCTGCTCACGACGCATTTCATGGATGAGGCCGAGAGACTCGCGACACGCCTCGCCGTCATCGACCATGGAACGTTGATCGCGTCCGACACGCCACGCGCGCTGCTCGCCGAGCACGTCGAGCCCGAAGTCGTCGAGGTCTACGGCGATGATGCGAAGCCTTGGGCCGAGACCCACGGCCGTCGACTCGCGCGCCGCCTCGAGATTGCCGGCGAGACCGCGTTCTGCTACGCGCTCGACGCGGGCCCTTTGCTCGCCGACCTCGCAACGCATTCGGGGGTGCGCTATCTCCACCGCCCCGCGAATCTGGAGGATCTGTTCATCAAGCTGACGGGCCGCGAGCTTCGCGACTGACCCCGAATCGAAGGAACCGCCATGAGCATCGCCGTGACCAAGCTCTACGCGCCGCCGCTACTCTCCGACCGCTTCGTACCGGTCTGGCGCCGCAATCTGCTCGTCTGGAAGAAGCTCGCGATCGCGAGCGTCCTCGGGAACATCGCCGATCCCCTGCTCTACATGCTCGCGCTCGGCTACGGTATCGGCGCCCTCGTCGGGGACGTGGGCGGGATGCCGTACATAGCGTTCATCGGCACGGGCATGGTGTGTCAGAGCGCCATGTTCACCGCGAGCTTCGAGGGCATGTACTCCGCGTTCTCGCGCATGCATGTGCAGCGAACGTGGGACGCGATCATCAATGCCCCGATCTCCCTCGACGACGTCGTGATGGCCGAATGGATCTGGGCAGCATCGAAATCGATCATCTCCACCGCGGCGATCCTGCTTGTGATCATCGCGCTCGGATTCGGCCACACGTGGCTCGCGCTGTGGATCCTTCCGCTCGGATTCCTGGTCGGGCTGGTCTTCGGCGCGTTCGGGCTCATCATGAACGCGCTCGCGCCCGGTTACGATTTCTTCACGTATTTCTTCACCCTGGTCCTGACGCCGATGCTCCTCTTCTCCGGCGTCTACTTTCCGGTCGACCAGATGCCGGCCTGGCTCGCGACGATCGCCCAGGGATTGCCACTCAAGCACGCGATCGATCTCGCACGACCGCTGATGCTTGGTCAGGTGCCAGATCACATTTTCGTGCACGTAGCCGTGCTGCTCGTCTATTCGTGCATTGCGTATTACATCGCGCTCGTTCTGACGCGCCGGCGTCTTCTCGGCTGAGCTATCGGGAGGGGGACAGCGATGCTGATCGTCAAGACGCTTCATATCGTGTTCGTCATCTCGTGGTACGCGGGGCTCTTCTATCTGCCGCGCCTCTTCGTCTACCACGCGATGGCGCCCGCCGACGATCGCATCGGTATCGAGCGCTTCAAGGTGATGGAGCGCAAGCTCTACTTTGGCATCATGGCCCCAAGTGCCGTGCTCGCGATCGTGTTCGGATTGATGCTCTGGTTCGGCTACGGAATAGGCGGGGTGTGGATGCAGGTCAAGTTCGCGCTCGTCGTGGTGCTCGTCGGATTGCATCTCTATCTCGGCAAACTGCTGGCGGACTTTCGGAACGACCGCAACCGGCACGGTCACGTGTTCTATCGCTGGCTGAACGAGGTTCCGGCGCTGCCGATCCTCGTGATCGTTGTGTATCTGGCGGTGGCGAAACCCTGGTAGTGGGGTAGGCATTTTCTAGGGTCGCGAGGCAACGACCGCGACCTCTGCCGAAAAATCGCAAAGCAGACGGGCGTCGAGAAGCCTAGATAGATGAAAATCGCCGGGATGAACCCGTCGATTTTCTTTAATACAGCCTGATAAGACGGGATGGTCGAGCGATTCTTCGCGCCGTGTCCGCGCGGACTCGAAGCGGTCCTGGCCGCCGAACTCGCGCGCCTCGGTCTTGCTGACATCGAGGCCGCCGATGGCGGCGTCGCGTTCTCCGGACCGTTCGAAAGCACCTACCAAACTAATCTCGAATCGCGTATTGCGAGCCGCATCCTGTGGCGTGTTGGCGGCGGCGAGTATCGCAACGAGCGCGACGTAAACGCGATCGCTGCTAGCATCGATTGGAGTCGCTATTTCGCGCCAAGCCGCACGCTGCGCGTCGACGTCGCCGCGACACGCTCGCCGCTCAAGAGCCTCGAGTTCGCGACGCTCACGATCAAGGACGCCGTCTGCGACCGCATGCGCGCTGACAAGGGGATTCGCCCGTCGATCGACAAGCGCGCGCCGGACGTGCGCGTCCATGCCTATCTAACCGCAAACGAAGCCACGCTCTATCTCGATACATCGGGGGAGCCGCTGTTCAAGCGTGGATATCGCAAAGGCGCCGAGGACGCGCCGCTCAAGGAGAATCTTGCAGCGGGATTGCTTGCGCTCACCTCGTGGCCCGCGGACGCCGTGCTGCTCGATCCGATGTGCGGCAGCGGCACGCTCGCGATCGAGGCGGCCGCGATTGCCGCCGATCGCGCGCCGGGGCTCAAGCGTTCGTTCGGGTTCCAGAAACTCGCGCGCTACGACGGACCGTCCTGGCAGCGCACCCGTCAGGCGGCGCTCGACCGCGTGCGTGCGGCGCCCGCTTCCCCAGCGATCCACGCGAGCGACGCTTCTGCCGAGGCGGTCGCGAAGACGGTTGCCCATTTGCGAGAAGCGGGACTCGCCGACCACGTTCGCGTCGAGCGCGCGGACGTGCTCACCCGACCCGCGCCCGCATCCGTGGGAACCCTCATCGCGAATCCGCCCTATGGCGTTCGTCTCGCGGAGCTGGACGAGCTTGTGCGCTTCTATCCCAAGCTTGGCGACGCGCTCAAGCAGCGATTCGCCGGCTGGACCGCGTTCATCTTCACCGCGGATCTGCGCGCGCCGAAGCTCATCGGCTTGAAGGCCAGCCGGCGCGTCCCGCTCTACAACGGCGCACTCGAGTCCCGTCTGCTCGAATACAGGATCGTCTCCGGATCCATGCGCGGGTAAGTTTCGTTGCGCACCGAGCCTCGCATCGCGGATGCTAGAATTGGCGTGCCATTTTCGACTGATTCGATTCGTCAGACGCCATGCCGATGCTTCCTTCCCGCCTGTACATCTCGGACCATACGGCGTTCATCCGCGACCTCCTGCAGAAGAAACCGCAGCTCGTGCGCGAGCAGGCGGTGGGCCGCGCCATCTGGTGGGACAAGACGGCGGCCGAGCTCGCCGAGGAGCGCAAGATGGACCTCGGGCGAGTTCCGCAGAAGCCTTACGTCTACGGCACCGAATAGGCGCGCCGCGTCACGCGGCGGGACGAGCCGTCCCGTGGATGAAATAACGCGGTGTCCGGGCGATATCGGCGATGAAGCCGCACTGCCGAAGGCGCTGCGCAAGCGCCTTGGGCTCCCAGAAGATCTTGACGACGCGGAATTCGCGACCATCATCGAGCTTGCGCGTGACGAGCCCGGCTCGTTTGTCGGGCGTCGCATGATCGACCGCCGTGGATGTGGGGTCGTGCGCGGAGTCGACGATGTAGGCGAGCCCCTGCGGCGCAAGCGCATCGCGCACCATCGCCCAGAACGCGTCGAAGCGCGCATGCGGAACGTGCGAGAGCCAGAAGCTCATGAACACGAGATCGTAGCGACGCGTTGGTCGCCATCCGAAGAGATCGGCTTCGACGTACTCGACGTTCGAAGCCGCAACGCGATCGCGATTGATCGCGATCACCTCCGGCGACGCGTCGACCGCGGTGAGATGCCCGACCCGAAGCGCCAGGTGTCGCGTGAACAGACCCGTGCCGCACGCTACCTCGAGCGCCGCTCCGGGTCGAACGCGGTCGAGAACGTCGGTGGCGGTGCGCTCGACGAGCGCGACGTCGCGATTCCATTCGGCGTTGAGCGCCTCGCCGCGATCGAAGCGGCCGGTGCGGAACCACCATTGATCGTATTCCGCAGCCCGCTGCCGGTAATAGTCGATCTGCTCGGCAAGCAGCGTGCTGTCGGTCGTCATCGCGCAATCATACGCGGACGTTCGCGAGCGACGTCGATTTCGTAGCGACGCATGGGCAGTCCTGAACCGGAGCGGCATCGTCCGCCACGAAAGCGTGCGAGCACCGCGCGCATATTCGCGATCGCCTTCACGGTGGTCGCGCTCCTCACCGGCGCCGAGTTCTACGCGCTATGGCGCCAGGGCCGCCACGAAACGCCGGCGATCGTCCAGCCGCTACCGGCGGTGCCGGCACCCGAAGGCGCGATCGATACGCCGACCGCCGATGCCGTCGTCGGACCGCACCTCACGATCACAGGCTGGGCGCTCGATCGCGCCGGCATCAAGGCGGTCGAGGTTCGCATCGGCGCCGAGAAATTCGCGGCGAGGCTCGGCGTCGCGAGAGCCGACGTCGCGCAGGCGAAGGGCGATTTCCCCGACAACACGCACGCGGGATTCGAATTCGCAGGGGACCTCACTTCGCATCCGGCGCCGCCCGGCGTCGACCAGCGCATGGCGACCGTCGTCGCCGTCGCGAACGACGGACGCGAAGCGATTCTCGGGCAGCGACGCGTGATCGTCGCGTCTGCACTCGAGCGCTGGGGCGATTTGCGGCAGCCGAAGACCCGGCCGTTCTATCTTCTGCCGGCGCTCTCGGGCATTCCGCTTGGCGGGGCGCGCGAGCTCGATCAGACGTACACGCCGTATGAATCGTCGACGCTGCGTGTCGGCCTGCGCGTGCCGCTGCTCTATCTGCGCACGACCCGGGGTAAGGCGGGGGACTACACCTTCGATGCACGGTTCGACATCGAGCGTCGATGCACGACGACCCGTCGCGTCTCGGAGGACGCCCTCGTCTCGATCTTCGACACGTCGTCACGCTTCAACCTGCCGCTGCTCCTCACACTGAACGGCGGGATCTGGGCGAGCGCCGCGTGCGATGCACCGGACTGGGACGTGAACGATCGCCTCGCTCAGGATCCGCTCAACTGCCAGTGGAACGAGAAGAACGCGGTGATGCCCGCGGACGCGCTCGCCGGCCTTCCAGGCTCGACGGACGCACCGCGGCTCGGACGCTCGCTCACGTTCAACGTCTACGCGCGCGAAGTCCGCCGTTACCAGAAGCGCAATCTGCAGCAGGCGGCTCGGCTCATCGTCGATTACATGCGCGAGCATCCGGACCTCGTCGTCGGCATCAACCTCGATCCCGACACCTATCTCAACCCGTTCTTCAACGAGCGGCAGTGGTACGACTACAACCCCGGGACACTCAGGCAGTTCCGTCACTGGCTCGCGGGGACCGGGCCGTATGCGGGCGCAAGCGAGGGAACGCCGAACCTGTCCGCCTATCGCCGTCGCAAGCCGCTGTCGCTTGCCGAAGTGTCCGCGGTCGCGAAACGCAATTTCACGCAGTGGGACGACGTCGACCCGCCGCGCGTCTTTTCGCGCGACCCTGCACATCCGTTCTGGAAGGATCCGTGGGTGCGCGAGTGGGAGGTGTTCCGGCGGCATCTGGTAGCGCTGCACTACGAAGAGCTTGCGCAATGGCTGGTCGAGGCGGGTGTGCCGCGTGACCGCATCTGGACCTCGCAGGGGTTCATGGCGCCGGCGGGGGACGCGATGCCGTTCGCGCTCACGATCGACAGCCCCGTCAAGAATTACGATTCGGGCGGCATGTCGGTCGCCGGGAGCAAGCCGCCCGACGGCCATCTCGGCGCGATTCTCTACGGTGCCTCTGCGGTGAACGACATCCCGATGGAGAACGGCAAGTCGCTGTTCGCGACGCTTGCGGCGATCGATCCCGGATTCGGCGTCGTCGAGTTCAACACCGCGGATCTCCGGAATCCGGCGGCGCAGCCGACCTACGCGTCCGGCTATCGCGCGTTACGCGACCTGTGGAATGCCGGCGCGAAGTTCGTCTCGCCGATGGCGTGGAACGGTAGCAACGGCAGCAACGCCGGCAAGCCCGGATACACGACGTACACGGCCTGGCGCAACACGCCGCTCGAAGACGCGGCGCGCGATTTTCTGCTCGCACGCTATGGTCTCGCACCCGGCTCCCTGCTGTGGACGTTCGGGAGCGCGCGTCACACCGATGGTGACGGATGGCTCGCCGAGTCCGGCACGATCGCGCTCGGCCCCGGCGTGATCACGCTTCGCCCCGACGGCAATCACCGGATCGCCCTCGCTTCGCCCGCCGGGCTTGCCCTCGTGCCGGAGCGGATCGGGCGCATCGTCGCGGGCTTGCCGCGCGATACGCGCCTCGCGGAGATCCGCGTCTACGCGCGGACCGCCGGCGCACAGGCGTGGGAGCCGCTCTTTGCCGCGCGCGGCGACGCCATCGGCGTGGTGAACGCGGGACGCATCGTGACGCGCACGACGCATGCGCGTGCGGCGCCCGTCGACCAGCTGAAAATCGAGTTCGCGTTCGAAGGCGAGCCGGCGGAAGTACCGCTCACGCGGATCGCGGTACTGCCGCCACCCTAATGCTCATCGTGCGTCGTACTGCATGACGGCACGGCTTCGCGCGTCTGACGACGTGCAGGGAAGTTAACCGGCCGCGCGTCGCCTTCGATCCAGGCGTCAACGGTTATCGACGCCGGTTCAACGGGACCTGCACGTCGGGCCACCGACGATCACAGATCCGGGCTCGTGGGTGTCTGAAGTTAACGCTCATCGGTTCTGTACTCGACGTACGTGCGATCGCGGAGCTGCCGCACGAACTCCGCAAACTGCTCGTCGCTCTTCCGCTGCCGCAGCGCAAGGCGTGCCTGGTCGCGCCGGCGCTCCTCCGTGATGTCCTGCTTGCGGCGCTCGAGCACCTGGACCAAGTGCCAGCCGAACGGCGTGCGCACGGGCTGTGAAACCTCGTCGATCTTGAGCTTGTCCATCGCCGCTTCGAAATCCGGCACGGTGTCGCCCGGCGAAAGCCAGCCCAGGTCGCCGCCCTTGACGCTCGAAGGATCCTCCGAATTGACACGCGCGAGATCGTCGAACTTCGCGCCGCCCGCGATGCGATCGCGTAGGCGCTCGACCTTCGCCTTCCCATCGGCTTCCGAGGTGATCTCGTTGACGCGGATCAGGATGTGCCGGGCATGCGTCTGGTCGACGACCGTCGGCTGGTTGCGGCTCCGCAAGTCGACCATCTTCACGATGTGGAACCCGCCCGCGCTGCGCAGGATCGGCGACACCTCGCCGACCTTCAGCGTGCGGACCACGTCGGTGAACACCGTGGGCAGCCGTGCAGTGGTCCGCCACCCGAGGCTCCCTCCCGACAGGGCGTCCGGCGCGTCGGAGAAGGTCGCCGCGACCTGGCCGAAATCCTTGCCGCTCTGTACTTGCGCGAGCGCTTCGTTCGCCCGGGCCCGGCGCGCGTCGATCTGCGTCGGCGTCGCCTGCTCCGGAACCGTCACGTAGATGTGCGACAGCAGGTACTCCTGCTCGCCCCCCGCCTGCGCGGCGATCGTGGCGAGATAGTTGTCCACTTCCGCGTCGGTGACGATCACCTTGTTTTCGACTTCACGCTCGCGCACGCGCTGAATCAGGATCTGGCGGCGGATCTCTTCGCGATACTGGGGGTATGCCATCCCCTCCTTTTCGAGGAGCTTGCGGAACTCGTCCTGCGACATCTTGTTTTCCTCGGCGACGCGTCCGATCGTGCGCTCGACCGTCGTGTCGTCGACGCGGATGCCAGTCTCCTTCGCGAACTGCTGAATCGCGCGCTCGGTGATCAGCCGCTCGAGCACCTGCTTGTCGAGCACGTCCGCTGCCGGCGGCGGGACATTTGCCGACTTCATCTGCGTGAGCACGACCTTGCGCTGCTCGCCCACGTCCCACTGCGTCAACGCCTCGTCGTTCACAACGGCGATCACGCGATCGAGCGGCACGACTTGCGTCGCCCCCCGTGCGGGCGCCGGCGCAGCGGCCGCGGGCGCAATCGCCGCGGGCGCGGCGGGACCCGCCCCCGGTGGCCGTTGCGCGGGCGGGACTATCGGCGATTGCGCGAATGCGAAAGAAACGCACGCGCCGAGCGCAAGGCTCGCGGCGCAGAGGAGAAGACGACGAACTGCCATTTGCGACTACCTCGAGATCAGAAATCGGGAAGCGGGTCGTAGCTGCGATCGCGCACGCGCAACGACGGATCGTTGGTGCGCAAGTAGCCGGGAATGCTGCGACGCAAGAGATCGAGCGGGCTGGTACCGACGCGGGCGAGGCCGTTGAGCTCGAGCTGCAGAAATATGGAGTTGGACGTCTGCTGCGTCGTCGTCTGAAGCCGCTGGCCGACGAGGCGCAGCACCCAGCAGTCCGCATTGTACTCGATGCCCGCGACTGCCTCCAGCGTCTTGCGGTCGGGAATCGAGTAGTTCCAGCGGCCGAGCAGCGTCAAGCGGTCCGAGACCGGCCATTGCCCCGACAGATCGATCTGCTTGATCTCGTCGGGATTCAACGGGTCGACGCCCTGGCGCGTGTAACGCCACGTCGCGTTGAGCGCGCGCCCGGGTGAGGGCGTATAGCGGATCCCGGCGTTGAAGCGCTCGGTCTGCGACGACGTGAAGTTGTACTGGAACAGGGTCGACATCGCCCACGCGTCGGAGAGCTTCCCGTCGGCGCCCAGCAGAAAGTCGGACTTGCCGGCCTGCGTGCTCGGCGTCCCGGTCAGCGTGACCTGTTGCGACGAAAAATAGTAGCGCTGGCCAACCGCGACTCGCAGGCGCTCCGCGCCCGTCTGGTCGTCGATGAAACGCGACGCGAGCGCAACCGACAGCTGATTGGCGTCGCCGACCCGGTCGTTTCCGAGAAAGCGGTTTTCGGTGAACAGCTGCGAAAAGTTGAAATCGTCGAGCGCAGTGTCGAAGATCGGGGTCTGATTCTGGTTGCGAAACGGGATGTAGACGTAGAAAAGCCGTGGCTCGAGCGTTTGCGTAAGGGCCGTACCTGCGAATTCGAATGGACGCTCGAAGACGAGGCCCGTGTCGATGCTTGCTATCGGAACGACAACGCCCGGATTCGCCTCGATGGGCGGGGTCACCGGCGTGTTGAGGTTGTATTGCGCCATGTGCACGCTGCCGCGTGCGGTCACGAACCAGTACGGCCCCTGGCGGTTCCAGGCAGCCGACGGATAGAAGACGTAGCGATCGCCGGTCGGCGTGAGCGCGGGCTGCGTGAAGCGCGCGTAATCCACGATGCCGCTCCAGTTGAGTCCGGCCCATTCGGTCTCCTCGAGCCCGCCCAGCACATGCGGCAGCCGGTTGTAGGGCGGCGTCACCGTCTGCCCCTGGGTGGATAGCGTCTGGAACGTCTGCAGCTGCGCGAGCAGCGACCACGGCGACTTGTTGACGATGAATCCGCCTTCGCGCGGCAGCACGGTCTGCGACGTGATCGCGACGCGATCGGCGAAATCGGCGAAGTAGTTGTTGTCCGAGACTTCGTTGAGGTTGACGTAGCCGGTGAGCCACGGCGTGAACGTCTGCGTATGCTTGTACGCCAGCGCCCAGCGATCGTCGCCGGTGACGCGATCGTGCGGGAGATATTCGCCATCGAACTGTCCGGTCGCCGTGCCCAGCGGTTCGTCGGCGTCGCCGAGCAGATAACGGAACTGTCCGCCGAGCATGAGCCCGCGCTTGGTCATGAGCCGCGGGACGAGCGTCGCGTCGTAGTTCGGTGCGAGGTTCAGGTAATACGGCGTCAGGATCTCGAACCCGCGCACGTTGCTCGAACCCAGGATCGGCGTCAGAAATCCCGATTTGCGCTGGTTCGACAGCGGAAACTCGAAGGTCGGCGCGTAGAGCACGGGCACGTCGAGGAAAAAGATGCGGGCGCTGTGTGCGGTTCCGACCATGCGCAGCGTGTCGACCTCGAGCTCCTTGCTCTGCACGTACCAGTCGGGGCGCGGCGCAACGCAGGTGGTGAAGCGACTGTCCGTCGCTTCGTACTTGTTGGGGCCGACGAAGCGAATCTCCGCTGCGTCACCGCGGCCGCCTGCCTCGGAGATCACGAACCGCGGCGAGGTGAAGAATCCGGTCTGCGAGTCGCGCTTGAATTCGAGGTCGGGGCCGGTGATCCAGTCGTAGCCCCGTCGCAAAAGCACGTTCCCGTGTGCGGTGATTTTCTGCTCGGGAATGTCGTAGAGCAGCGAATCGGCGAGCACCGTTTCGCCCTGTGTACGCAGTTGCACGTCGCCCTCGGCGGTAATCGTCTGCTCGTTGCCGGCAAGGCGATCGGCGCGCAGGAAGACCATCCCGCGATTCTCGTCCTCGGTTGCGCCCGCGGGGCGAAGCAGCGGCGGCTGCGGAGTCGGCCGGCCGGGCGTCGCGGCGGGTTGCTTCGGCGTGGACGACGAGAGATCGCGCGACAGCTTGAGTGTCGGCTCGTCGCCGAGCGCCACAGGCGTTACGGACATTCCGGCGAGCGCTGCGGCGATACCGGCGAAGAGCTTGTTGCGGGCGGGAACCATTCAGTATCTCGTGCTCGAGAGACCTCGCCCAGCCGTGGATTGGAAATGCCCGACTGCTTTCCCGCCGCCCCGTTTGCGAACATTCGCAATTCGGCGCGCGCGCCATTTCGCGGATGCCGCCGATTTCCCCCCTCTTCTGCCAACGCCGGCGGCTCCGTGATCGGACATCGGCAAGTTACCTCCGGGAGCGGGACACAAGGTTTGCTAAAATCGCGGCATTCTAGCCTGCCGGCCGCGTAGAGAAGAATGGCCGGCCCGTGCGGCAGTCCTTCGCTTGCTTGCCGCCCGCCCACTTCTCAATTGAACGCCCCGACCCACGACGCGCGCGCGGCCGAATTGCACGCCTGGCTCGCGACCCAGCTCGACGGCGCCGGATTCTCGCTCGCGCCGGCGTCGACGGACGCGAGTTTCCGCCGCTACTTCCGCGTCGCCGGAGAGGGGCCGTGCAGGATCGCGCCGCATGCGCGCACGCTCATCGTCATGGACGCGCCGCCGCCGCGGGAGGATTGCCGGCCGTTCGTTCACGTCGCGTCGCTGTTGCGCGAAGCCGGCCTCCATGCGCCGCGCGTGCTCGCGCAGGACATTGAACGCGGCTTCCTGCTGCTCGACGATCTCGGGACGACGACGTATCTCGAAGCCCTGAATTCGGAAAATTTCTCCACGCTGTTCGGCGATGCGACGGCTGCGCTGGTGCGCTGGCAAGCCGCGACGCGCGCCGATGCGCTCCCGCCGTACGACGAAGCGCTGATCCGACGCGAGCTTGGACTGTTTTCCGAGTGGTATGTCGAACGCCATCTCGAAGCGACGCTGACCGACACGGAGAAGCACGATCTGGACCGGATCTTCGCGCTGCTCGTCGACGTCTTCAACGCGCAGCCGCGCGTCTTCGTGCACCGCGATTTCATGCCGCGTAACCTGATGGTGAGTGATCCCAATCCCGGCGTGCTCGATTTCCAGGACGCGGTTCTGGGGCCGATCGCCTACGACGTCCTTTGTCTGTTCAAGGATGCATTCTTGAGCTGGCCCGAGGAGCGAGTGCTCGACGGCGCGGTCCGTTACTGGGAAAAGGCGAGGCGCGCGCGCTTGCCGGTTCCTGCTGATTTCACGGAATTCTTCCGCTGGTTCGAGTGGACCGGCGTGCAGCGCCACCTCAAGGTTCTCGGGATCTTCGCACGGATCCGGCACCGCGACGGCAAGCCCGGCTACGTCGAAGACACACCGCGGTTCGTCGCCTATCTTCGTCCGATCGCGCAACGTTATCGCGAGTTCGAGCCGCTCGCGCATCTGTTCGACCGCCTCGAAGCGCATTCGCGCGCAATCGGCTGCGCGTCCTGATGGCGAACGCGCCTTGCACCGTGATGATCCTCGCCGCGGGGCGCGGCGAGCGCATGCGGCCACTCACCGACCGCACGCCGAAGCCGCTGCTCGAAGTCGGCGGCAAGGCGCTGATCGTTTGGCAGATCGAAGCGCTGGTACGCGCGGGCTTCACCGATATGGTGATCAACGTCGCGCGTCACGGCGACCAGTTCGTAACCGCGCTGGGCAACGGCGCCCGCTTCGGCGCGCAGATCCAATGGTCGCGCGAGCAGGAGCCGCTCGAGACCGCTGGCGGGGTGGCAACGGCATCGCCGCTCATTCCGGGTGGGCCGGTGCTGATCGTTTCCGCCGACATCTGGACGCACTACGACTATTCGACGCTCGCCCCGCGGGCACGCGTGATGGCGGCGAATCCCGCATCCCCGCGCGTACATCTCGTCACGGTGCCGAACCCGCCGTACCACCCGCAGGGCGACTTCGCACTGCGCGACGGCAGGATCACGCTCGACGACGGGCCGAGGCTCGTCTACGGCAACATCGGTCTGCACGACAGTGCGCTTTTCCGCGAACTCCCGCGCGGTGTGCCGCTCAAGATGCTGCCGCTGTGGCGCGACTGGATCGCGCAAGGCGTCGTGTCGGGCGAGCGCTACGACGGGCCGTGGGCCAACCTCGGCACGCCCGCGGACCTCGCGGAGCTTGATCGACAGCTTTCCCGCAACCCACAATCCGTCGACGAGGACCGTTCGGCGCCGCCGACGCACGCCGTTATGTCTTCGAAGCCTTCAGGGATCTGAACCATGCCCAACGAAAATCCGCTGCTCGACTTTTCGGAATTGCCGCGCTTCGCGTCGATCCGTCCCGAACACGTCACGCCTGCGATGGAAGCACTGCTGGCCGGCGCGCGCGCCGCCGTCGAGCGTGTGACCGGCGAGACCGCCGCGCCGTCGTGGGCGAATGTCGTCGCGCCGACCGAGACACCGCTCGACGAGCTCGACCGGGCCTGGACCGCGGTGCATCATCTGAACGTGGTTGTCAGCACCCCCGAGATGCGCGAGGCATACAACGCCAACCTGCCGCGCGTGACGACGTTTTACAGCGAGCTGGCTCAGGATCTGCGCCTCTATGCGCGCTACCGCGAGCTTGCATCGACGCCTCAATTCGCGACGCTCGACGCGGCCAGCCGCAGGGTGATCGAGAACGCGTTGCGCGATTTCCGCCTGGGCGGTGCCGAGTTGCCGGCGGCAGAGAAGGCGCGCCTCAAGACGATCCATGAGGAAGTCGCGCAGCTTGCCGCGAAGTTCGACGAGAATGTGCTCGACAGCGAGAACGCGTGGTCGCTTTTCGTCGAGAACGAATCGGATCTCGATGGCGTGCCGCAGGACGTTATCGTGGCGGCGCGCGCTGCGGCACAAGCGGACGGCAAGGACGGATTCAAGCTCACGCTGCGTTATCCGTCGTACATGCCCGTGATGCAATACGCGAACCAGCGTGCATTGCGCGCGACCCTGCATCGCGCCTACGCGACGCGCTCAAGCGAGCTCGGCGCCGATCCCAAATGGGACAACACCGGGATCGTCGCGCGCATCCTCGAGCTGCGGCGCGAGGAGGCGAAGCTCCTCGGCATGGCGAACTATGCCGAGCTCTCGCTCGTGCCGAAGATGGCGCAATCGCCGCGGGCGGTGCTGGATTTCCTGCACGACCTCGCGTGCCGCGCCAAGCCCTACGCCGAACGCGACTTCGCGGCGCTCACTGAATTTGCGCGCGACGAGCTCGGATTGGAGAAGCTCGAGCCGTGGGATTTGGCGTACGCATCCGAGAAGCTCAAGGCGCAGCGCCATTCGTTCTCGGAGCAGGAAGTGAAGCGATACTTTCCGGAGGATCGCGTGCTCGCCGGCCTGTTCCGGCTGATCGAGACGATCTACGAAGTCGAGATCGACGCCGCGGTTGCGGAGACCTGGCATCCCGACGTGCACTACTTTGAAATCCGCGACCGCATGGGCGCGTTGCAGGGAGCGTTCTATCTCGACCTCTACGCGCGAGCTGGCAAGCAGAGCGGCGCGTGGATGGACGACGCGATCAACCGCCGTCGCGACGGCGCGCGCGTGCAGCATCCGGTCGCGTATCTCACGTGCAACTTCAGTGCGCCGGTCGGCGGCAAGCCCGCGTACTTCACGCATCGGGAGGTCGTGACGCTGTTCCATGAGTTCGGCCACGGGCTGCATCAGCTCTTGACGCGCGTCGACGTCGCGGGCGTGTCCGGCATCCAGGGCGTTGAATGGGATGCGGTCGAGCTCCCGAGCCAGTTCATGGAGAATTTCACGTGGGAATGGGACGTGCTCTCCGCGATGACATCGCACGCGGATACCGGCGCGCCGCTGCCGCGTTCGTTGTTCGACCGGATGCTGGCGGCGAAGAATTTCCAGAGCGGCATGGCGACGATGCGGCAGCTCGAGTTCGGACTCTTCGACATGCTTCTGCACACGCAGGCACCGGACGACCGCATCCCGCCGCTTGTGCTTCGGGATGCCGTTCGTCGGGAAGTTGCGGTCACGCCAAGTGCGCCCTACGACCGCTCGATCTACGCCTTCGGGCATATCTTTGCCGGCGGTTATGCCGCGGGGTACTACAGCTACAAGTGGGCGGAAGTGCTCTCCGCCGACGCGTTCAGCCTGTTCGAGGAGTCCGGCGTGCTCTCGCCCGTCGTGGGGGGCCGCTTTCGCGACGAGGTGCTCGCTCGTGGCGGCAGCCGGCCGGCGCTCGAATCGTTCGTCGCCTTCCGGGGCCGCCCGCCCCAACTCGATGCGCTTCTACGGCATAATGGTATGACGGCGTCATCGTGAAGGAGGCAACATGACCCGGCAGCTCACACTTTGTGGCATCACCTTTTTGGCTGCGCTCGCCGTGGTCACGGCCGCGAACGCGCAGGACCAGCAGGTCTATCGCTACATCGATTCCGACGGGCGCACCGTCTATTCCGATCGTCCGCCGCCGCCGACGGCGAAGAACGTCCAGCCGAAGCGGCTCGGACGGAACTACATCGAAACCAACGAGATCCCGCTGGAAGCGCGGCAGGCCGCGGAGCGCTATCCGGTCACGCTCTACACCTTCGATTGCGGCGAGTTGTGCAGCAGCGCGGAATCCCTGCTCAATCGTCGCGGCGTTCCGTTCACCTCGGTCATCGTGTCGGATCAGGACGGTGCCGCGAAGCTGCAGGCGCTGACGGGCGCGCTGAACGCACCGGTGCTCCAGGTTGGCGACAAGGTCGTGCTCAAAGGCTTCAGCGAGCAGCGCTGGCAATCGACGCTCGATGATGCCGGTTATCCGAAGACGCCAGCACCCCGCCGCAATGCGCCGACGCGCGCCGCCGTGGAGACGGACAAGAGCGCGGAAAACCCGCCCCCCGTGACGACGCCGCCAGCAAAAGGGACCGACTACCCGAAGTAGAAGCCAAACGCGAGGCGGACCCTATTTCTCGGCCACGACGGCGAAGAAGTGCGCGTCGTTCGCCGCACGTGAAGCGCCGTCGTCCCACGTTTCCTCGCTGATCAGGAAACCCGCCTGGGCAAGCGCTCGCTTGAGTGCCCGCGGCGTGAATGGCCGGATCCATTCGGCGGTCGTCACGGTTTCGAGCACGCGGCCGTCTTCCGCCGTCACCCGGTATTCGCGCTCGATGAAGTTGATGTCGTCGCTTTGACGCGTGACGCGCTTCGTGCGCTCGAGCTCCCCGCGCGCGAAGGCACGTCGAAAGTCCCGGTGCGCCACGCCATCCGCAATGCCGGAACGCGGCACAAACGCGTCGGCCACCGGCGCGCCACCCGGACGTAACACGCGCCGCGCCTCCGCTACCGAAGGATAGGTTCGCCGCGCAAACCATCCGTCAGGAAGGCGAGCGCGGCGCGGGATGCTGTAGCATTCAGGCCCGCTAAAGCGAGTTCGCTCGTGCTGCCCGAGAACGATCGCGCTCATTTTCCTCGTTACGCCGCCGCTTTGAAGCTGGTCACCTGGAACGTCAATTCGCTGTCGATGCGGCTGCCGCGTCTCGTTCAATGGCTGGCCGACAACGCGCCGGACATCGTGTGTCTGCAGGAAACCAAGATCGAGGACGCGAGGTTTCCACGCGATGCGCTTGCCGATGCGGGCTACCTGGCGCATTTCGCAGGCCAGCGCACCTACAACGGCGTGGCGATCCTCGTGCGTCCAACCTTGCAAGTTACTGACATCGTGCCGGGGATTGCCGGCTTCGAGGACGAGCAGAAGCGCGTCCTGTCCGCAACGATCGGCGAGACGCGCGTCGTGTGCGTTTACGTGCCGAACGGCCAGGCAGTCGGCTCCGACAAGTATCGCTACAAGCTCGACTGGTGCCGGGCCGCCGCCGCGCACCTGCGTGCGGAGCTGGCGCGGCATCCGTCGCTCGTGGTCGCGGGCGACTTCAACGTCGCTCCCGAGGATCGCGACGTGCACGATCCCGCCCTGTGGGCCGTTCAGATCCATTGCTCGGAGCCCGAGCGCGCCGCTTTCCGGAAGTTCCTCGACGACGGCCTCAAGGACAGCTTTCGCCTCTTCGACCAGCCGCCGAACGTTTTCAGCTGGTGGGACTACCGCCAGCTGGCCTTTCCACGAAATCACGGACTGCGCATCGATCACATCCTGGTCTCGCCGCCGCTTGCCAAGCGCTGCGTCTCGTGCCGCATCGACCGCAACGCGCGCAAGGGCGAGAAGCCGTCCGATCATGCGCCGGTCATGGCGGAATTCAAGGATCAGTAGACGAGGGTAAGGATCAGAGTCGCCTGATGCCTGATCGTCGATCAAGACGTGATGTTTGCTGCATGAAAACGATTCCTGACTCCTGATCCCTGAATGGTTTTCGCGTCCCCGATCTTCCTCTGGCTGTTCCTGCCGCTCACGCTGGCGGCGTATTACCTCGTTCCACGCGCGTGGCGAAACGGCGTTCTGCTGGTGGCAAGCCTCGCGTTCTACGCGTGGGGCGAGATGCGCTATGTGCCGCTGATTCTCGGCTCCGTCGTCTTCAACTGGCTGATGGGCATCGCGATCGGCTCGAGCCTTGACGTCGCCGGACGGCGGCGGTGGCTCGTGATTGCCGTCGCCGGAAATCTGGCGACGCTGGCAGTGTTCAAGTACGCGAACTTCGCGGTGGCGAATGTGAACACGCTCGCCCCGATCCTCGGCACCTCACCCTTCGTCCTGGCGACGATTCCGCTGCCACTCGGCATCAGCTTCTTCACGTTCCACGCGATCTCCTACGTCGTCGACGTTTACAAGCGCAACGCGGAGCCCCAGCGTCGCATTGGAACGTTCTCCCTCTACATCATGTTGTTTCCGCAGCTGATCGCGGGCCCGATCATTCGCTGGCGCGACATCGCGCAGCAGCTTGCCGAGCGCGACTCGCGGATGGCGGATTTTGCGTACGGCGTCAGGCGCTTCGTGCTGGGACTGGGCAAGAAAGTGCTGATCGCCAACACGCTGGCCGGTATCGCGGATCCGATCTTCGCACTTCCCGGCAATGCGCTCACGACCCCGCTCGCGTGGCTGGGTCTTGCCTGTTACACGCTGCAGATCTACTTCGATTTCTCCGGCTACTCCGACATGGCGATCGGACTCATGCGCATGTTCGGCTTCCGGATCCTCGAGAATTTCAATTACCCGTACATCGCGCGAAGCGTGCGCGAGTTCTGGCGGCGCTGGCACATCTCGCTTTCGAACTGGTTTCGCGATTATCTGTACATCCCGCTCGGCGGCAATCAGAAAAGCACCAGGCGCGCGTACGCGAACCTCGTCATCGTCTTCCTGCTGTGCGGCCTGTGGCACGGCGCGAGCTGGCCGTTCGTGCTTTGGGGCATCTGGCACGGCGTATTTCTGGTGATCGAGCGCGCCGGATTGTCCCGCGTGCTCGAGCGACACCGATGGGCCGCGCATGTCTATACGCTGATCGCCGTCATGGGCGCTTGGGTGCTGTTCCGTTGCGACACGCTCGCGCACGCCGGCGGATACTACGCAGCGCTTGCAGGATTCGCGGGCGCGGACGCGGTCGAGCATCCGGTAGCCGAATACCTCGATGCGCTCGGCGTCACGACGCTCCTCGTCGCGATCGTCTTCGCGACGCCCATTGCGAAGCAAATCGGTGTCTGGCGCGATCGGGTTTCGAGTAGCGCACGGAGCGGCACGCTCGTTCTGGGCGTGGACCTGGCGTGGCTTAGCACCATATTTCTTCTCGCCGGTGCCATGCTCGCCGCCGGGACGTATAACCCCTTCATCTATTTTCGGTTCTGATGGCGCGCGCCGGCGATCCCCTCGCGTTGCCAACGGTGCCGGCCCCGGCACCGCCGACGCATCCTTTGCGCGATCGCGTCCTTGCGGTCATGTTTTCGCTCGCGCTCGCGCTGCCGCCGCTCGCGCTCATCCGCACCGCGACGCGCACCTCCACCTTGTTCGAGAATCGTCCGCCTGCGTCGTGGCCGGCGCTTGCCTCCGCAACCGCGAGCTGGTCGGACTTTACCCGCGGCTTCGAGCGCGCGTTCGCGGATCATTTTGGCGGGCGCAATGCGTTGATCCGAGTCGATCACGTCGTGAAGGCGGGTGTCTTCGGTGTCTCTCCGGTTCCCAATGTGATGATCGGTCGCGACGGATGGCTCTTCTTCTTGGGCGAGGACGGCAATTCGCTGAAACGTCATTATCGCGGCGTCGAGCCGTTTCCGGATGACTTGGTCGACGCCGTCGCGAAGGAGCTGGCGCGCCGGCAGGCGGCGCTTCGGGCGCGCGGCATTGCCTACCTCGCCGTCGTCGTGCCCGACAAGTTCACGA